>Ga0209343_10000171_pt1 | contig 85197 bp, 99 predicted proteins | sample RifCSPlowO2_02_FD_184026 | JGI IMG/M metagenome (GOLD analysis project Ga0209343, IMG submission 184026) | Groundwater microbial communities from Rifle, Colorado - Rifle CSP2_plank lowO2_0.2 (SPAdes) (version 2) | ecosystem: Environmental > Aquatic > Deep subsurface > Groundwater | place...
AATCGCGATGTCAATGTCTTCCGGCCGCGAGCCGGCAACCGGAGATTTGATTATTATTTCTTTCGGCGTTTGATAAACATCAATCGTAAGTTGTCCCTGATTTTTTGAGTGAAGCCAGTTATTTTTTTGTTTTTCCGGTTTTTGCTCCTCTTCTTTTTTGTCTTCTCCGCCGTTTTCTTCTTTGTATGATTGGCTTCCCGTTAATTTTTCAAAAAATGATTGTAATGCCATAATCTTAAAAATTTTTAATGTCTAATTTTTAACCTTTGATTTTCTTTATTTTATCAAGCGACAAATAGAAAAGCAAAGCCAACAGCCAAAGCGTTCCAAAAACCGCCAGAATTTTACTTCCGTCGTTTTTCATAATGAAAAAATTAAAGGAAGCATGCAGGAAAATCGCGAAAATAAGGCCTAAAATCAGGTTTTTCGCGTAATTTTCTTTTTTATAAAAAGCGTAAGCCAGAAACGCGCCGACTAATCCCGAAGCCAGGATATGCGTCAGGGTGGCGCCGAAAAAACGAAGTCCGCCGGTTGCGATAAAAGAGTCTTGGCTTATAATCCCTCTCAACACAAAAAAAACATTTTCCATGGCGGCAAAGCCCAAAGCGGCGGTTATCATATAAACGGGCGCGTCAATGGGTTCGTCAAAATTTCGCGACCGGAAAGCCGAGCGCGAGGCCGCCTCGTATTTCGCTATTTCTTCAATGGCGGCCAAAGCAAGCCAGAACGCGAAAGTGTTCTGAAAAACTTCTTTAAAGGCGAATTTAAAAACAATGGTTTCAATCGCCAGAACAACCGGCACGAAAAACATTCCCCAGATAAAAGTTTTAAGCAGGGCGCTTCTCGGTTCGGGATGAGGGTCTTCTTTGAGCCAGAACCAAAGCCAGATTAAAGCCGGAAAAAATCCAAGAACTACCGGATAAAAGACCAAAGACGCGGTTGATGTTTCACCTGTCATTTTTAATTCTGCCAGTTTTAAGAAAAAATCAGAAGTCCTTGACTTTTTATTACATTATGATATTTTGTAATCGGAAGAAGAAAGGTCTTTTTTTATTTAGCCAAACCGAAACGAAAGGAGGTTTTAATGTTTGACAAATTTACAGACAGGGCGAGGAAGGTAATGGCCCTGGCCAGAGAAGGGGCCAGGAGGTACAACCACGAGTACATAGGGACGGAACATATCCTCCTGGGCATAGTAAAGGAAGGCAGTGGGGTAGCCGTTACCATCCTCCAAAATCTGGGCATTGAACTAAAGAATATCCGCCTGGAGATAGAAAAGATAGTCCAGACAGGGCCAGACCTGGTCCCTGTGGGACAACTGCCATTCACGCCCAAGGTGAAGAAGGTATTTGAGTACGCTATGGAAGAGGCCAAGAACTTGGGGCATAACCATATAGGTACTGAACACCTGCTCCTGGGCCTGCTCGGGGAGCAGGAAGGGGAGGCCGCCAAGGTGCTCTCTAATTTGGGAGTAAAACTTGAGGATGTTAGAAAATGGATTGTTTCTGATCATCCTTCTTGCCCTTGTCATGGAATTTGCCCTTGCCATAGAAAATAAATGGAATGCTTTTTAATGCTTTCTCTTGCGTTGCGGAGAAAGCATTTTTATTTATTACCACCTCTCAACCATTAAAAGTTTCTTTTTTTTCATCGGCAATTTTTGCCAGATTTCTTCGGTGATGAACGGCATAAAAGGGGCGGAGGAATTATGATTTAAGGATTTTTATGAATTCTTTAATTGAAATTTCTAAATCGTCAAGAATGCTTTTTAGAGTTTTCTTTTTAATATCTTTTCCGGAATGAATTGGCACAGTTGTTCTGCGTCCGTCGCCGCGTTTAAATTGAGCATGGCTTCCGACTCGATGAAATTCTTCAAAACCCAATTTTCGGAGAACTCTTATTAATTCGCGAGCTTTGACGATAGGCAGTTTCGGCATTCTTATAATTCTTGTAATTTTATTTTGTTTGTACTAATTCTTTCTGCGATATTGATTGAATCGTTTCAAATACTTCTTCTTCGGTTGGTATTGGTTGCTTGTCTTTTTGAAGTCCTTGAAGATGACAGATTATCGCTTCTTTGAGATTTTGTTTTGTTTCTTCAATGGTTTCGCCTTGAGTATGAACGCCTTTTAAAAGAGGAACAAAGCCGTGATAGCCAGAGGGCTTGTCTGGTTCAATAATCACTCTAAAATTATAAACCATTATTTTCATAAATATTTATAATATAGCAAATTTATTCAAAAATCAAAAATAAAAAGACCAAAGACGCGGTTGATGTTCTATCTATCATTCCATAAATTCTGCCAGTTTTAAGAAAAAACCAGAAGGACTTGATTTTTTTATGACATTATGCTAATATTATATTGGACAATTCTTTAAACAAACCTTTTAAATAGGAGGACTTCTTGGATGATTACGAAATTACCTAGGGAGGAATGGAACGCCTTATGTAGAGAAGTTGAAGCTCTAATTGCTCTTGGCAATTATAGCGACGAGAAACTCGGGATAGAGCTAAAAAGCAAGCATCCTGATTTTTCGGAGTTCTTAATTGCGAAAGCAATAAACAAAGCTCATGAATTTATAAGTGTTGTTGAAAGAGTAAAAGGTTTTGCCTTAGAGCTTCATGGCTTTGGATTCGAATTAAAAGACTTGAAAGGAGAGGTTATTCTTCAGATAACAAAAGATAACCCAAATATTAACCTCGGGATAGTGGAGGCGGCGACAGAGAAGATTTTTCCGGAACTTAGGGAGTTGGCATTTGCCCAGGCCCAAAACCTGGCAAAAGTCATAACGCAGAAGGAAATTGATGAGAAACCCTGGATATTGGCTGAGAAGATAGCCAAAGCGCGGTTTCCCGAACGGTTGGGCGAAAATTCGTTTGGCATGCTTATAAGAGCTTGCCAAATGAGGACAGACGAGTTGAAGTTTCAGCGTAGGAAAGCGGAAGAAGAAAGGAAGAGAGAATTTCAGCGCAAGAAAGAAGAGGAGGAAAAGAAAAAAGCGGAAGCGAGACAGGAAAAGATTCAGGGTCAAAGAAATAGATTGGGAGTAATTCTTTCGCGGCCGCGTGTTCCAGTTGTACTTGCTGATGGTTTTAGTCTGTCTGTTATTTCCATTGAGAAAGAAAAAGACGAGGTTGGGCTTCTTAAGGACGGCACTGTGTTTGTTCTTGGTGGCGTAGTTTTCAGAACAAACAAAAGTCCGGGCGGAAAAGTGCAGTATTTTAGTGAACCCGGGGCTAAAATTGTTGAAGAAAAGAAGCCTGAAAAAAAAGAGAAGACGGAAGTTCTTTTGCCACCTTCTCATTTCAATGAGATGTGGGTGACCTTCAGGAGTAAGACGGCTAAGGCCTTGATAATTCCGCAACTTTGGGAAATGGGGAGGTCTCTCTCCAGTCTAAAAGACGGAATCTGGATAGTAAAAAACCGGATTGAATGGGGGGAATCCACTAAATTGTATAAACTCTCCGGCGAGACGGTAGAGAGTCTCGGATCTTGTCGCCAGGCCACATTAGAGGAAAAACGCTCGGAAAAAGCAAAGACAAGAGCCCCGCTTTTTCCCGTCTAACCTCCTGTTTAATTTAATCCTTCATCCCCGTTGTTTATGGCTTTTCAAGCATAAACAACGGGGATTTTTTATTTACCGCCACTTCTCAACCATTAAGAGTTTCTTTTTTTTTATCGGCAATTTTTGCCAGATTTCTTCGGTGATGAACGGCATAAAAGGGTGGAGAAGAATTAAAGATGTTTTTAGAATTTGGAATATCAATGAAAACGCGTTAGCGCGCTCTGTTCGGTTTTTACTTTGCAATCTTGGTTTTGATTCTTCAATAATTTTGTCGGCAAAAGCGTGCCAGAAGTAGTGATAAATTGTTTCGGCGGCGTGATGAAACCTAAAAGATTCCAAGTCTTTGGTTATTTTTTTGCGAATCGCTTCCAAATCTTTTAAATTTTTTCTATCATATTTGCCGAATTTTGGTTTTATTTTTTCAAATCCCGGCTCATAATTCATTAAAACAAATCGGCTTACATTCCAGATTTTGGTGGCAAAATTTCTATAGCCCCTGATTTTTTCTTCGGAAATAACAATGTCGTTTCCGGCCGTATTGCCGACAATTAAAGCAATGCGCAACGCGTCGGCGCCGTATAAATCAATGACGCCGAGCGGGTCAATAACATTGCCTTTTGATTTGCTCATTTTCTGCCGGTCTTTGTCGCGAACCAATCCGTGAAGATAAACCGTGTGAAAGGGGACTTTGCCGGTGGCATAAATTCCAAGCATAATCATCCTCGCTACCCAGAAGAAAAGAATATCATGTCCTGTTTCCATTACATCGGTGGGATAGAATTTCTTAAAATCGCCTTTTTTTGTCGTCATCAGCGTGGCGAACGGCCATTGTCCCGAAGAAAACCAGGTATCAAAAACATCGGTCGTGTTCTTGTCCGGAATTTTTATGCCCCAGACAATCTGGCGCGAGATGTTCCAATCGCGAAGATTACGCATCCAGTGAAAAAACACTTTTTCATAGCGGGCTGGAATAAAGCGGATTTTTTTTTCTTTCACGGCTTTTACCGCGAGGTCTCTAAGCGAAAGTCCGCTTGAGGCCGGTTTTTCGGTCATTTTAATAAACCATTGATTAGCCAAACTCAATGGTTCGATTTGGTTTCCGCATTTGTAGCAGAGAGCCACATTGTTTTTATACTCATCGTCAATTTTTTCCAGAAGATTTTTTTCTTTCAGTATCTCGGCGGCTTTTTGGCGCGCTTCCAAAGCTTTTAATCCTAAAAGCGAATCGGGAACGTTTTCGCCCTCCATTTTTCCGAAAAAATTAATAACCGGCCGCGATTTTTTGCCGATTTCCGGATGGCGGTTCGCGATTTCTTCGTCAAGCCGGTCGTGGTCGGGCGTAATCTTTAGCGCGCCGGTGCCGAAATTTTTATCTACGGCATCATCCGTGATTATCAAAAGTTTTTCGCCGTTTAACGGATTTATCGCGCTCCTGCCGATAAATTTTTTATAGCGGCGGTCGGAAGGATTTACGGCAATGGCAATGTCGGCCGGTATTGTTTCCGGCCGCGTGGTGGCAACAATAATACAATATTTTAATTCCGGGACTTCGTATTTAACATAATAAAGAGGGCTTATTCTTTCTTCGTATTTTGTCTCCACGTCCGAAAGTGAAGTCTGATGCCTGACGCACCAATTGACAACGCGTTTTCCTTGATATAAAAGTTCATCTTTTTTTAATTTTTCAAAAGTATGATGAACGACTTTAATAATGTCTTCGTCCAGGGTGAATTTTTCCCGCGACCAGTCGCAAGAAACTCCGAGCCGGCGCAACTGGCTTTCCATTATTTTTTTGTTTTTCAGGGTGAATTTTAAAATTTCTTGATAAAGTTCTTCGCGAGGAACTTGAAAACGATTGCGCCCTTCTTTTTCAAGCTTCTTATCGTAAACAACCTGAGTCTCAAAACCGGCGTGGTCAGCGCCCGGAAGCCAAAGGGTTTTATAACCTTGCATCCGGCGAAAGCGAATTATAATATCCTGAAGCGTGGTAAAAACCGCGTGGCCCAGATGCAAAGAGCCGTTGGCGTTGGGCGGAGGCATTATGATGGAAAAGCTTTTTTGCTTGTCTCGCCGAAGCTTCTGCGAAGGCGGGTGGCTTTTAGGCAGATTATCCGGATTAAAATATCCGGATTTCTCCCAGAGCTCGTAAATTTTGGTTTCAACTTCTTTTGGTTCGTATCTCGGCGGCAGGAGTTGTTTCATATTGATTTTTTATTTTATCATATTACTCTAATTATTCTAAAACGTTTGAGAACCTTGAGGGTCCTTTTTTAATAATCTCAACTTCGCTTGGGCCCCGAGGGTTTTTGTTTGATTTTTATATTTTGAGCCTATATAATCATAAATATGACCATAATTACTGTTCCAAAAGAATTAGCGAAAAATAAAGAGCTTGTTGCCGTCCCTCGCGGTACTTATGAAGAGTTTTTGTCTTGGCAAAAAAAAATAAAATCAGCAAAAACATTCAAACCAACCGTGGCTGAAAAAAGAGCGCTAAAAAGGGCGAGAAAGAACTACGCCCAAGGAAGATATATTTCTTTTGAAGAATTAAAACATGAATTGGGATTTGATAATTGATGCCACTGTAAGAAAACAACTAAAGCGAATTCCAAGACATGAGGCAATGCGCATAGCCGACGCTATTAAGGAAATGTCCGTTAATCCTTATGCTGGGGATGTAGAAAAAATGGAGAGTGAGCAAGGCGTTTGGAGAAGGCGCGTTGGCTCTTATAGAATTTTTTACGAAATAATTACCGAGAAAAAACTTGTTTATATTTTTAATATCAAACGCCGAACTTCCAAAACTTATTAAAATTTATCCGGATTAAAATATCCGGATTTTTCCCAGAGCTCGTAAATTTTGGTTTCAACTTCTTTTGGTTCGTATCTCGGCGGGAGGAGTTTTTTGTTAAAGTATTGACTTTTTGTAATTTTATTTATATACTTTCTATAGATTTTAAAAATTTTTGATTAGCTTCCGATAGAAAATAGAAAGGAGATAAAAGATGAGAACGACATTAAGCAAGTATGACAAAAGTTGTCTTCTGAAAACATTGAAATTTCTATATTCATCGTTCTATCCGCTTTCAGGGGGAAGTGTCAGAGATAGGTTAGATTTCAAAAGAGTAGTTCGGATTTTACGCGGAATCGCAACAAGACACAAGCTTGGGAATTTAGGCCATATTATTGATGAATTAAAATACCCCGGCGGCGTTAATTCGATTCTCCACACTACCAACTATTTGTGGCATGATTTTAACATAGGGGGCGATCCTAGCAAAAAGGCGGATTATGAGAGCATAGATAATCTGCAAAATATTTTAATCGGGTTTTTGCGCCGTTATAAGGTTTGCACCGTCCCACGAGGGGCAGAACTTTTAGGCGAACTTATATGGCATTGTGAAGAAAGGGAAGAAATTAAACTATCAAGTGTTTTGAGTTTCAAACCAAAAACCTAAACCTAATGGATTTCCGTCAGTGAGTTTCTATCCTGACGGATTTTTTTATTTGAAAATTTTATATTTGTTAATCATTGTGATATATCATAGTGGTTAAAGATAGATTTTTTGATTACTAAGATGTAAAAATTGTTTTAAAATTTAAAATCCTAAATTTCCTTCGGCTTTAAGTCTTTTTAGATTGACAAAATCTTTTTTGATGGCTCGGAAATAAGCGGCGATTCCTATCATCGCGGCGTTGTCGGTTGTAAATTTTTTTTCCGGCAAAAATAAAGTTATATCGGGAAATTCTTTTTCTATTTTTTCTTTTAAAGTTTTTCGCAGCAAATCATTTGCCGCCACGCCCCCGCCCAAAACCAATGATTTCGGTTTATAAATCCTAATTGCCTTGAAAGTTTTTTTAACCAAAACATCAATAATCGCTTGTTGATAGCTGGCCGCTAAATCAATTTTTAGCTTATGATTTTTAGCTTTTAGGGATTGGATTTTGTAAAGAAGAGCGGTTTTTAATCCGCTGAAACTGAAATTTAAGTCTTTGGAATCAATCATCGGCCGCGGAAAATTAAACGCCTTGGGGTTTCCTTTTTCCGCCAATTTTGAAAGTTCCGGCCCGCCCGGATAAGGAATTCCCAAGAGCCGCGCTCCTTTGTCAAAAGCTTCGCCGGCCGCGTCGTCAAGCGTTTCGCCGATTAGTTTGTATTTCAGCAAAGAAGGCGAATAAACAAGCTCTGTATGCCCTCCGCTTACAAGCAAAGTAATAATTGGAAATGATTTTTGAAAATTGAAAATTGAAAATTGAAAATTTTCTCTTTTTTGCTTTAACAAAAAAGAGAAAAAGTGCCCTTCCATGTGATTAACCTTAATTAACGGCAGATTCCAGATTTTTGCCAACGCTTTGGCAAAATTAATACCCACCCATAAAGCCGGCTCCAACCCAGGGCCGCAAGTAACGGCAATCGCGTCAATATCAGGCTTTTTATATTTATTTAAAAATCTTTTTGTTTGCGCGAGTAATTCTGGTTCGCGCTCCAAAATTGTATTTAGTATTTTGTATTTAGTATTTGGGATTTGTTTGGAAATTAGAAATTGAGATTTGAAAATTTTGAGCAATTTGCTTTCCTTTAGCGCTTTTATTAAAAGAGGAAGCAAATTGCGTTGATGCTCTCTCTTGGCGAGATTTGGCACCACTCCGCCGAATTTTTGATGAATTTTAATTTGCGAGGCCAGTTCATTTGCCAAAATTTTAAATTTGTTTTTAGACGCTTCAATAAGAGCGATTCCCGTTTCATCGCAAGAAGTTTCAATAGCGAGGATTTTAAGGTAAGAACGTCTATTCATGGATATTTCGGAGACGAGAGGATTCGAACCTCTGAAGGGGTTTAAGCCCCTTAACTCCTTAGCACGGAGCCGCTTTCGGCCGCTCAGCCACGTCTCCAGATTTTAATTTTATGCCCCCATCGGGATTTGAACCCGAATTACCAGATTGAAAATCTGATGTCCTGAACCAGGTTAGACGATAGGGGCTTATTTACCGCATAAGCCTATCAAAAAATTATGATTTTTTCAAATTTTTGTTATAATTTTTATACAATGATTCAAGGTCAAATCCAAGACAAAGAACTTCATCGCGTTGCTTCAACCGCCATTATCCGATGGGTTAATCAATAAATCTTCTCGCTAGTTTTTCCGCCTGTTTTTCCGAATCAATCCAGCAGATGTTTTTGTCTCTTTTGAACCAAGTCATTTGCCGTTTGGCAAATCGCCAAGTGTTTTTCTTTATTAAATTAATTACTTCTTCACGCGGTATTTTTCCGCGAAAATAATCAATGATTTCTCTGTATCCAATAGCGTCAAAGGCAATCGGTTTAGAACCGTATTTTATAAGCAAATTTTTTACCTCTTTTAATAATCCATTTTTCAGCATTAAATCAACCCTTTTGTTGATTCTTTCTTGCAATTTTTCCGGCGGCAAAGCAAGGCCGATTTTTAAAGTGTGGAAAAGCGGTTCGCCTTTTTTTCTTTGCTGGGAAAACGGCTTATTTGTAAGCAAGGTTATTTCAAGCGCCCGAATAACGCGGCGCGGATTATTCGGGTCAATAATATAAGCCGACTCCGGGTCAAGAGAAACCAGTTTGTCAAAAACATATTTTAATCCTTTTGTTTCTATTTCTTTTTCCAGTTTTTTCCGCAGTTTTTGGTTCGGCTTCACTTGGGGAATTTCAAGATTATCAATCACGGCGTCGATATATAATCCGGTTCCGCCCGCCAAAAAAGGAATTTTGCCGCGCTTGATAATTTTGTTAATCGCTTTAATCGCGTCGTTTTTATATTGGCTAAGAGTATAATTTTGATTTGGATTTTTAATGTCAATTAAATAGTGGGGGACGATTTTGAGTTCTTTTTTTGTCGGTTTGGCCGTTCCAACGTCCATTCCTTTATAAATTTGCCTTGAATCAGCCGACACAATCTCACCCCTGAATTTTTTCGCCAGTTTTACGGCAAGCGCTGATTTTCCCGAGGAAGTTGGCCCGACAATCGCGATTATTTTTAGTTTTTCCATTTTGATTTGAAATTAAATTTTACCAAAATTTTTAATAATTTTTTGCCCTTGACAAATATTTTAAAATAACCTATACTTAAGACGGTAAATTACTTTATATTTCCTAACCGTTTGACAATAAAAGAAAGAGGTGTGCTGTGTTAAGATGGGCGTTAAGACGGATAATATCTGCTGTATGGAATTCTCCCAGGGCAAAAAAGGAAATTTGGATGCTTTGCGCGTCAGACAAAGAGGTTTCTGAGGGGGTCTCTCGGGTACTCGAGAAGTGGGAAGAGAAAGGTTACAAAGTAGTACGAGGACAAAAAAAGCCGTAAAGTTCTTTCTAATCTGGCGCAAAGCCAGCAATATATAAGGGGAATCAATTTTTATCTGATTCCCCTCCCACCAAAGTTTGTTTTTACCGACATCCGATGTCGGTTCGGGAAAATAGATTTTGGCGGGGAAATTATTTATAGATATCTTTGCGATGGCCGATTTCAAGAAGTTTAATTTTGTCTGGGTTTAGAAATTGAAAAATAACCCGCCATTCGCGAGTTATTCTAAAAGAATAAAATCCGGCTAATTTTCCGGTTAATGATTTTGTATGTAAGCCAGGACGAAAAGGGTTTTTCTGTAAAATTTCCAAAAGCGCGGCAAATTTTTCTTGTTGTTTTTTCGGCAGTTTCTTTGCCGATTTTAGAAAATTTGCGCCAAAAGTAATTTTGATCATTCTCTGCGAAGTTTTGCCAGAAAAGTTTTTTTATCTTTAAATTCAAAATTCGCTTTTCTGCGGCTTGCCTGCAAAATTCTTTTTATAAATTCCGGATTGTATTCGCCTTCTTTATCCTTGCTGATTTCGCCGATAACAAAAGAACGCAGAAGGTTAACTTCTTTTTGAAGACGAGAAATATTCGTGGTTAATTTTTCTATTGTTTGCTGGGTCATATAAAAATGATATTAAACCATAATGATTTTGTCAAATTTTTCCGCCAAAGCACCAATAATTCCTGATTACGGATATTTTGGCGGGATTTTTAATGTCAATTAAATGGTGGGGGACGATTTTGAGTTCTTTTTTTGTCGGTTTGGCCGTTCCGATGTCCATTTGCCGATAAATCTGGCGCGAGTCGGCTGACACAATCTCGCCCTTGAATTTTTTCGCCAGTTTTACGGTAAGAGTTGATTTTCCGCTTGCCGTCGGTCTCAAGATGACAACAAGTTTTGGTTTTTGAAACATTACCATGCTATATTTATCTTTAAATTTTATCATAAATATCACTCTCCCAAAACCGTTAAAATATGGCACTTTATTACAACGCGGTCATAAAATTACCAAAAAACTTGACTTTTATAAAATTATCATTTATAATTAAGAAATACTGATTAGCACCTTTACATAGCTACTTGCGCTATCCATTGTAGCCCCGAGGAGATTTAGGTCTTTTCGAGGCTGCAATGGGGCAGCAAAATTCAAAATTAGAAAGAAAGGAGATTTATTATGAGTTCCATATTGTCTATATTACGCAATGCTTACATTCTTTTAGTTAATTACAAGGACATGGAAACAATGGTAAAAGAAGGTTGCTATGGCTTTGTGGACCACCACATTACCTCCCACAATTTCCCGACCGATCAGAAAAATACCACAGGCAAGGTTGTGCTGACGCTCATTAGTTTTGATCGAGAGATGTCGACTAAAGAGGTTTTTGAAGAATTCAACAAAAAGGGCTTGCGTCCAGCCAAGCCTCATGAGCTTCTTGAGTTTCTCGTTTCCCGGGAGAAGCTCCCCGAAGCCCAGGACAATAGTATAATTGTTGCTCTTGGGTTCGTCTGGCAGGACGAGTACGACCGCCCCTATGTTTTATTCTACTACCACTTTTGCTCGATGCGCCACCTGTACCTACGCAAAGCCGAGGGTCCTTGGAACATGAATTATCTATTTGCGGCCGTCTGCGCGTAAGTAGCCTTTAATCTGGCGCAATGCCAGATAAATTTCAAGGAAAACTTTTTCAAAAAGTTTTCCTCCCGCCAAAGTTTTGAAAATTATATTTCAAGATTTTGGCGGGATTTTTCTTCATATCTTCCCTAATTTTTTAGCCAATCTTTCGGCCTCATAAAGTAATTTTTCCGTCTCGCCAATTCCTTTATTCCAAAATTCTTTTTTAGTTATGTCCATCCCCAGTTTTTTAAGAATATTTTTTGGCGAATCGGAAGTCCCGGCTGACAAAAAATTTTTTATTTTTTTAATAAATTCGGGTTTTTTCTTAACTTCGCTCTGAAGCGATTTCGCGATTAATAAACCGTTTGCGTAAGAATAATTGTAAAAAAAACTTCTAATGTGCTCCCAATAAACCCACCAGTTTTCAGAACCGGGCGAATACTCAACATAATTTCCCATATAAGATTTCATATGTTTTTGAAACAGAATTCCTATTTCTTCTTTTGAAAGATAACCTTTGTTTCTGAAATTTTGATGAAGTTCATTTTCAAAATTATAGCAGGCGATTTGCCTGAAAATCGCGGAAATGTCGTTGTTTAATTTTCTCATCATCAGTGTTAATTTTAATTCTTCATCGGCTTTTTTGATTATTCCGTCAAACGCAAAATCTTCCATAAACGCGCTCGCGACTTCGGCGGCGGATAGCGGCGTGTCAAGATTTAACGAGTTTTGTTTTTCTTTTATCAGCTGGCTATTTATCGCGTGGCCAAATTCATGAGCTATTACTCTAACGTCATCTAATTCTTCGGTGTAATTTAAACCGACATAGATTGGCTGGGAAATTAATTTGTGGGCGCAAAAAGCGTTGCTGTATTTCCCTTTTTTTGGATAAACGTCAATTTGGCCGCTTTGGACGAAGTTAATGAAAATTTCGGCGAATTTATCGTCAAGATTCTTGAAAACTTCATAAATAACGCCAATTGCTTTTTGATAAGAATATTTTTTGCCTATTTTCCCGTAAGGCGCGTTTCTTTCGTGATACCGCAATTTTTTTACGCCCAACATTTTCGCTTTTAATTCGTAGTATTTTTTTGGAATATCAAATCTTTTTGAAACCGCGTCTATCAATTTATCAACGATTTCGCTTTCAATGTCATCGCCGATGTGGCGCGCCGAATCGGGTCTTGGCATTTTCCTGATTTCATCGTCTATTTTTTTATTTTGCAAAATAGAATTTATTTCTTGTTCGGCCGCGTCAATGTTCTTGCTTAAAATATCATTAAACGCTTTCGCGGCTGAATTTCCGATTTTCCTGTTCGCGTTATCCAAAAGAGCCAGTATTTCGGAAAAATTTTTTGTTTCTTCTTTTCCCGTTTCCGACAAAACCCTTCTCTCTTCTTTAGACAGGAATCCAGAGACCATTTTTACCCAATTTGAATGGGAGGTTGAAGCCTTGAGGTTTAAAATTTTTTCTTCAGGGTCGCTTAAAAGATGCTTTGATTGGGCAAACAATCTTTCTATGAAGTGTTTATATTCTTTTAATTTTTTGTATTGCAGGAATTTTCTCTGAAGTTTTTCCGGTATTCTTGCGATGTTCAATTCAAAAAATTGGATATCATTTTGGATTTTATTGGCAAAATCGTCAATTTGATTAAATTTTGCTTTAAGAGTCGCGTTATTTTGGTCTTGACGGGTTCTTAGCCAGAAATAATACCATTCATCTCCGCCGTCTTCAAAGTATCTTTCCCAATTTTCATATTCGTCAAGCGCTTTTTTGAGAGCTATTGGGTTTTGCAGGTAATCTTTCCGTTTTTTCCATTTGTTGATGAATTTATAGCTTTCTTTTTTAATAATTTTCCTTTTTTTCGCCATCGCGGGGTCGTTGTCGTTTTTAAACAAGGGCTTTAAGTTCCAGGTTGTTTGTTTGATTTTAATTTCATTCATATTGGTTCTCCTTTAAGATGCCAGGAATTGGCTTCAATAATTTTTATTTTATCAAATTCGCCGATTTTTATTTTTTTATTTTCGATGATTTCAATGTTTTTATTTCCTTCGGTTTTGCCGAAAATTCTTCCGTTATTTTTTTTGTCAATCAAAACTTCAATTGTTTTGCCGATAAGTTTTTTGTTTTTCTCAAGCGCGGTTTTTCGCAAAATATCGGTTAAGATATTTTTGCGGACTCTCTTTTCTTTGTTCGGAACATTGTCTTTAAACGCGATTGCCGCCGCGGTTTTGGGACGGGGCGAATATTCGGAAATAAAAGCCATGTCAAATTTCATTTCTTTGAAAAGTTTCGCCGTGTCCTGAAATTGTTTTTTGGTTTCGCCCGGGAAGCCGACAATGACATCGGTTGAGAGCGCGATTTCCGGCATTGCCTTTCTGATTTTTTTAACTAAGGACTTGTATTGAGAAATAACATAAGGCCGGTTCATTTTTTTTAAAATCTTGTCATTGCCGGATTGAACGGGTAAATTGACGTATTTTGGAAATTTATTCGCTTTTTTCATCGCTTGAATCAATTTGTCGCTGAAATCTTTTGGATGAGGGGAAGCGAAACGAATCCAGAATTTGCCCGGAATTTCGTTGATTTTCAGCAGGAGCTCGGCAAAGGGAATATCTTTGTAAGAATTCACATTTTGTCCCAAAAGCCAGATTTCTTTATATCCGTTATTCACAAGCCAGCAGACTTCGTTAATAATTTCTTTTTCCGGCCTTGAGCGCTCTTTGCCTCTTGCGAACGGCACAACGCAATAAGAGCAGAAATTATTACAGCCGTAAGAAATCAGCACATAAGCCCGAAATTTGCTTTGATAAGACGGCTTAATTTGGGAGAACAGTTCTTTTTTAATTCCTAATTTTTGAGGAAGCAAAGAAAGTTCTTTCATTGGTAAAAATACATCAATATAAGGAAGACGGTCTTTGAGAGTTTTTTTGTCATAATGATTCATACAGCCGGCGAGCGCGATTTTTAAATCTGGTTTTTTTTCTTTGAGCGATTTCATTTCTTTGTTTCTGCCGAAAACCCGGTCTTCGGCTTTTTGTCTGACTGAACAGGTGTTGAAAATCAGAAGATTGGTTTTTTCTTTGTTTTTTGTTTCTTTGTAACCGCAATTTTCAAGCAAGCCGGCGATTCTTTCCGAATCCGCCCGATTGGCGTCGCAACCATAGGTGATGATATGATAGGTTTTGCTCATTTCAGGAAAATATCAAATTTTTTCTTAAAAATAAAGGGTTTTTGAAATTTTCGTTTTTGTTATTGACTTTTATTTTGATATTTGCTAATATTTTATTAGAAAAATTAAAAAAAAGAGGGAGACTAGCGACTGCTTGCAGACTTGGGGTACTGCTTCTGGGCAGATAAATGTCCGTAAAAAAATAAATTCTTACACAACCCGCTGGCGGACACCCTCAATAAAGTTTTTTAGGAATTTGCGTGGGCCCGTAGCTCAACTTACTAATAATATATTAGTAAGAATATGTTAGCGATAGAGCATGGAATAGAGATTCCAAGGTTGCAGGTTTGAATCCTGCCAGGCCCACCAAAAAAATAAGGTAGATGGCGAAAAAGCGTTGATAGGTTTGTTAATAGCAAAGGAAAGGATACACAACTATCGAGGAGGATATCACTCTTTCTTTCCGACGCTATATCGCCATCTACCTCTGATAATAGATCTTTTATTTGTGCGTTCCCTTTAGAAAAGGGGTGGTGGAGAGCGAGCGAAAGAACCAACCATAGATTAGCCTTGACTAGCCTTGGGGCTTGTTTTTATGGGGATCTTTCCTTAATCTCCAACCGCGGAGGGTGTTGCGTATGGCAATACCCTCCGCTTAAATTTTTTATGGGATTGTTCTATAAAAAAAATTCATCAAAAAAATGAGGCCCGCAACATCTAAGACGCGCGGGCCGGGCGAGAGAGGGGAGAAAGACATTCTCCTTAAAGAAAGTCATATTCTTCCCCTCTCTCTTTTTATTTCTCCAAAAGAACTTATAAAAAAGTGTTAGACACTATCTCAGGGCTCGTCTCTACTACGATTGGTGTTTGCCATCGTATCGTTTTTTTTCTCCTTCTTCCGGGCGGGGCCCTCTGCTAGAATATTGTTGTATAAGAAGTGGTCAAAGTAGTCGTCGTTCTTTTCTTAACAGACATTTCAATCATCACCTCCCTCCTGTTTTTCAAAAGTTTCCTATATACCCCCTCGTTTTATTAGAAGGGAAAGAATAGCCCTATCCGCTTATCCTTTAAAAAACGCCCCTTAGCGTCTCAATTCTCTACCCACGAGGAGAGAGGGACTCTGGCGGATATATTCTTTCCCTTAGTTTTTAACTCTGCCTTTATTATATCAATAATTCCTGTTTTGTCAAGGAAAAATATACAAAATTTCTAAAAAATTGAAAACTACTTGATTTTACGCTATGTTTTAAGATTATGGCAAAAAATGTGTTGATTTTTTCAACAGCCTACCTGCCGCTCATTGGCGGAGCGGAATTGGCAGTTAAAGAAATTACCGACCGCCTGCCGGAATACAGATTTTTTCTCATCACTAGCCGAATGAACCGCCAATTGCCTAAAAGCGAGAAAATCGGCAATGTTGAAGTTTATCGGGTGGGATTCGGCTTTTCTTTTGATAAATACCTGCTTCCAATTTTTGGATTCCTAAAAGCTAAGTCATTCCTAAAAGCCAACAACTTTAATTTAATCTGGGCGATAATGGCTTCTTACGGCGGAATCGCCGCGTGGTTGACCAAAAAATTTTATCAAAAAGTTCCTTTTTTATTAACTCTACAAGAAGGCGATTACTCGCCTGATAAAAAATTCGGTTTAGCGGGATTATTTTTAAAAAAAATCGTCAAAAGCGCCGATTATATCCAAGCCATCAGCAATTATTTGAAAGAAGAAGCGATTAGAGCCGGAGCAAGGCCGGAAATTATTGAAATCGCGCCGAACGGAGCGGACTTAAAGAAAATTCAAAATTCAAAATTCAAAATTCAAAATTACAAGTCAAGGTTAAAAAATGAATTAAATATAAAAGAAGACGAAAAAATTATAATTACAGTTTCAAGATTGGTTGAGAAAAACGCGGTTGATGCGACTATTTCGGCGTTAAAAATCCTTCACCAAAAATACGCTTTAAATAGTATAAAATTTTTAATAATCGGAGATGGTTGTTTAAAACAAAACTTAAAAAAACAAGCCGAAGACTCGGGATTAAAAGATTCGGTAATATTTTTGGGCGCAGTGCCGCCGGAAGACGTCTATCAATATCTTTTTATTTCCGATGTCTTTGTAAGGCCGTCGCGTTCTGAAGGATTAGGAAGCGCTTTTATTGAAGCAATGGCTTGCGGTTTGCCGATAATTGGCACAAATGTTGGCGGCATTCCTGATTTTTTAAAAGACCGCAAAACCGGTTTGTTTTGCGAAATTGACAACCCGGAAAATTTGGCGGCAAAGACAAAAGAACTGTTGGAAAACAAAGAATTGCGGGAACAAATAATTCAAAACGGGCTTAAATTAGTTGAAGAAAAATATTCCTGGGATAAAATTTCAACGCAAATGAAAAACATTTTTGAGAAAGTAGAAAGTTTATGAATAAATCAACAATAAAAGCCATTGAAGATTTTCTTATAATTAAAAGTGATAAAATAGAAAAAGCTGATTTATGTTTTTGTTTTAGATTTCCAAGGCCGGAACTTTCCAATATAGCGGCAAAACTATTTAAGAAAAGACACTGCGAATATATTTTAATTGCCGGCGGGAAAGCCCGATCTCCCAAAACCTATGATAAAATTTTTAAAGATATTACCGAGGCTGAATGGCATTTACAACGCTTAATAAAATTAGGCGTCCCCAAAGAAAGAATTTTGATAGAGAAATTTTCTAGCAATATGAAAGAGAATGTTGTTTTTTCAAAAAAAATTATTTTATCGCATTTTAAAAAAATTCCTCTCAAAATAATAGTTATTCACAAGGTATTTCACGGCCGGCGGGCCATTATGACTCTTGGTAAGAATTTATCTAAACAAACAAAATATATTTTACAGTTAGTTGAAACCCCGAACCACCAAATCAAAAATTGGCGGCAAAATAAAAGATTAAAGAATCATTTGATAGACGAAATAAGAAAGATTGGAGAATATACATTAAAAGACGATTTGGGTTTAGATTAGAACGATTTGTTGGAAAACAAAATTATATTTTAAAAAATGTTTTGAAATTAAATATAAACTATTCCAATATTCTTAAGAATATTGGAATAGTTAAAATGATGCGCTATAATTCAAAATAAGATAAATTAAAACAATTATTCATCGGAATAAATATGGCGGAAAATAAAACAAATAGACAACTTGAAAGAATTGTAAAGGGATTTGCCAATCACCGAAGAATTGAAATAATGGAATTGCTGAAACAAAGACCAGAGCTTTCGGTTGAAGAGATATCCGATGTTTTAAATATAAATTTCAAAACCGCTTCCGAACATTTAAGGAGATTGGCAATTTCCGGTTTGCTGATTAAAAGATCGGAAGGCAACAATGTCCGTCATAAATTGACCGAACGGGGCCAATCTATTCTCAAATTCTTAAGAATATTGGAATAGTTATGAAAATTTTGATTGCCACTGGGATTTTTCCGCCGGATGTAGGCGGTCCGGCAAAATACGCGGAAAATCTGCATAAAGAGTTTCAAAGCCGTAGCTTTGAAATAAAAGTTCTGGCTTATAAGTTAGAGAAAAAACTCCCGCCGGTTATCCGCCACATCTTTTATTTTTTAAGAGTTATTATGAGTCTTCCTAAAACAGATTTTATAATCGCTCTTGATGTGTTTTCTACCGGTTTTCCCGCGGTATTGGCGGCTAAAATTTTTAACAAAAAAATAATTCTTCGGGTTGGCGGAGATTTTTTGTGGGAAACCTATGTTGAAAAAACCGGAAAGATGATAACTCTTAAGGACTTCTATGAAAAAATGCCGGCTTTGCCGTTAAAACATAAAATTATTTTTTCTTTTCAAGAATTCACCCTTCTCAATTCCTCGGCAATCGTTTTTAACAGCCTATGGCAGAAAGATTTTTTTGAGAAAGTTTACGGGTTGAATCCCAAAAAGACTTTTGTTGTTGAAAATTTTTACGGTGAAAAAACCGAAAGCTATGAACCAAGAGAAAAAAACTTTTTGTTTGCCGGCCGGAAAATAAAATTTAAAAATATAAACCTTATTAAAGAGATTTTTGACGAGTTTAAAAAACAAGGCGAGAGCATTGTCCTTGAAATCATTGATAATCTTTCTCAAGATGAATTAAAGCAAAAAATAAGCCATTCTTACGCTTTGATTGTTCCTTCAATCGGCGATTTCGCTCCCAATTTTATAATGGAAGGATTGAGCGCCAACAAGCCTTTTATTTTGACGAAAAATTGCGGCTTGGTTGAAAAACTAAAAAACATCGGAGTTTTTATTGACCCTTTTGACGAGGCGGACATAAAAAGCAAAATTTTATTTTTAGCCAATGAAGAAAATTACAATGAATATAAAGAAAAAGTCGCTGATTTCAACTTTACTCATTCTTGGAGCGATATCGCCGATGAGTTTTTGAATATCTATAAAAAATTATGAAAATTTTAATGTTAAGTTCCGACCCTTTGGTTTTGGACAAGGACTCTTTCGTCAGAAAAAGGATAGAAAAGTACGGCGAACTTGTTGAAAAATTGATTGTTATAGTTATCGCAAATCGTTTGCCTGCCTTACCCGCCGGAGCGGATAAAATTTTAATTATTCCTGTTTTTGGAGGATTTTTGAGATTTTTTCGGGCTTTATCGCTCGCGCAAAAAATTTTAAAAACGGAAAAAGTTGATTTAATCGCTTGCCAGGACATAGAGCATTGCCTAATCGCTTTTTTGCTCGGCAAACCGTTTGAAGCTCAAATTCATACGGATATCGGAAGCCCTTATTTTTGGAAGCATTCTTTTAAAAACAAGCTTCGGTATTTTTTCGCGAAATTTCTGCTCAAAAAAGCTTCTTGCGTCAGAGTGGTGAGTGAAAGAATTCAAAAATTTTTAATTGAAGAATGGAAAATTTCTTCTTCAAAAATCGCGCTCATCCCCATTTTGCCGACGATTCGCTATCCGCGCGCCATTTCTTTTGCGCGAATGTCTTTTTCGCGAAAAGATTTTGGTTTTAAAAAAACGATTTTAATGGTAAGTCGGCTTGCGAAAGAAAAGAACATCGCTCTCGCGATAAAAGCGTTCGCCGAAGTTTCAAAAACCAATCCCGACGCAGGGTTGGTTATCATCGGAGACGGCCCGGAAAGGAAAAATCTTGAACTACAAGCCGCAAGCCACAAGCTAAAAGCTAAAATAAGATTTGAGGGTTATCAAAAAAATCTCGTTCCTTATTATCTTAGCGCTCATGCTTTTCTTCTGACCTCCTGGTATGAAGGATTTGGAATGAGCTTGATTGAGGCGATTTATTTCGGCCTTCCAATCGCGATGAGCGATGTCGGAATCGCCGGAGAAATCATAAAGAATAACGAAAGCGCCTTGATGGTTCAGCCGGGGGATTTGGGTGGTTTTGTCAATGCCCTTGATAGAATTTTAAACGAAGAAGAATTGAGAAAAAAAATAGTTGACAACGCCCGAAAAAATTTGGGGGAATTTTTGGGGAAACATCAGGATTACTATCAAGAAATAATCGTTAATTGGCAAAAATGCGGAGAATAATTTTAATTATTTTTATTTTTTCGTTTTTATCGCTGTCATTTTTCCAGAAAAATGTTTTTGCCGATTTTGAAAAAATTGAAGAATTGAAAAAGACGATAGAAGAGAAAAATCAAAAAATAAAATCAATACAGGAAGAAATTTTAAGGTATCAGGACGAGATAGAGAAAAAGGGAAAAGAATCAAAAACGCTAAGCGGAGAAATCAGCCGCCTTAATTTGATAATCAAAAAGCTTAATAAAGACATTGATTTGACTCGGGGACAAATAGAAGCCGCCTTGCTCATTTTGGAACGGTTGGAGATTGAAATAGAAAAAACGCGCGGAGAAATTGAAAAAAAGAATGAAATAATGAAGGAATTTTTAAGGGAGATTTACGATTTGGATTCTTTTTCCAGCGTTGAGATTCTTTTGGGCCGAGAATCTGTTTCCGATTTTTTTGACGGCCTGGAAGAAATAAAAAATTTGCAGGAGAAAATGCGGCTGATGGTTGTTGAATTGAAGCAAGCCAAGGATAATCTGGAAAAAGAAGAAATGGAAAAATCCAGGCAAAAAGAAGAATTGGTGAATCATCAAAACAAATTGAGCGACAAGAAAATAATCCAAGGGGACGCCAAAAAAGACAAAGAGATTGTTTTGAAAATCACAAAAAACAAAGAAAAAGAATATCAAAAATTGCTCTCGGAAAAAGAAAAGGAAAAACAGGAAATATTGGCCGAAGTGGATGCGGTTGAAGAAGAGCTCAGGAAATTGATTGACCCGGCTTCTTTGCCAAAATCGCGCCCGGGCGTGCTTGGTTATCCCGTGGCGAGCGTCGCCGTTACCCAGGGATTCGGTTTGACTTCTTTTTCGCAATCAAGCGGCGCTTATTTTAAGAGCGTTCATAACGGCGTTGATTTTCGCGCTTCAATGGGTACGGAAGTTTTTAGCGCCGAGGACGGAATAGTTTTGGAAACGGGAAATACCGATTTGAGTTGTCCGGGCGGTTCATACGGCAAATGGATATTGATAAAACACGAGAATAATTTGGCGACTCTTTACGCCCATCTCTCTTTGATTAAAGTTAATAAAGGCGAGCGGGTTTTAAGGGGGCGATTTATCGGTTATTCCGGCAAGACCGGATACGCCACCGGCCCGCATTTGCATTTCACGGTTTATGATTCAAGGACGATAAGATTCGGAGAATCTTCAAGCGGCCGGTGCAAGTTCCTCCCTCTTGGAGGTTATTTAAATCCTCTGGATTATTTGTAGCGTTTTGTTATTATTTTTAAATGCGAAATTCAGGTTTAATCGCGGCATTTGATTGGCTCGTAAAAGGCGGATTATTTTTAACGCCTTTTTTGGTTTTGATAATTTCCAGTTCAATGTTTTTCCCTTACATTACCGGCAAGGGATTTTTTTTCAGAATTCTGATTGAAATTTTATTCGGTTTTTGGTTGGGACTTTTGATTTTAAATCCGGCAAAATATCTTCCCCGGAAAAATATCCTGCTTTACGCGATTTTAATTTTCGTTTTTGCTTTGTTTTTAGCCGATATTTTCGGCGCCAATCCTTATAAAAGTTTTTGGTCTAATTATGAAAGAATGGAAGGATTGAATCTTCATTTGCATCTCCTCGCTTATTTCTTGATGCTTATTTCGGTTTTTAGGACATCGCGCGACTGGTTCATATTTTTTCACATTTCAATTTTTGTAAGCTTGATTGTCGCGGGATACGGTTATTTTGAGAAATTCGGCTGGATTCAGGGTTCTTCGGACAGCAGGGTTTTTTCAACTGTCGGAAACCCCATTTATTTGGCGAGTTATCTGCTTATTCATTTTTTTATTTTAGCTTTTTATTATTTACAAACCGCAAGCAAGAAAATAAAAATCGCCTACGGCGCGATTTTTCTTTTTGAATTGCCGATTTTCTTTTTTACCGAAACAAGAGGAGCGATGCTCGGATTTTTAGCCGGCCTTGGTTTGATTCTCTTTTTAAAATTTTTTGAGGCGGAAAAGCCGCGAAAAAAGTTTATTTTTGCCGGAATTTTTTTAACCGCCTTGCTGATTCCTCTTCTTTTGATTTTTTTTCAAGGAAGCGATTTTATAAAATCCAGGCCGCTGTTGAATCGCTTCGCTTCAATTTCAATTTTTGAGCAGACGGTTCAGGCAAGATTTATGATTTGGAAAATGGCTCTTAAATCATGGACCCAAAAGCCGGTTTTCGGCTGGGGTCAGGACAATTTTATTGACGCTTTCGCCCGCAATTATAATCCTCGGCTTTACGGCAACGAGCCGTGGTTTGACAGGACTCATAATACTCCTTTGCAGTGGCTCGCGGAGGCGGGGGCTTTGGGCTTTCTTGCTTATTTATTTATTCTTTTTAGCGTTGGTTTGTTGCTCTTGAAAATTCGCCGGGAAAAGATTTTAAACAATAACCAAATTATCCTTGCTTTTGGATTTTTCGCCGCTTATTTTGTTCAGGGATTTTTTGTTTTTGATTCTTTGGCGACCTATTTTTTGGTAGCCTCGCTTTTTGGATTTTTGTATTTTTACACCGCTAAAGAACGCGCTCAAGAAATAAAATTTTATCTGCCGGAATCGTTTAAATACGTTTTGATTTTTGGAGCGATTGGAATGTCAATTTTTCTGGTTTTTTATTTAAATTTAAAACCGCTCAAACAATCATCAAAGATTATTGCTTCTTTAAAAAGCGCGGGCCAGAGACAGACTCCGGAAATTATAACCAATAATTTTGAGCAAGCCCTTGATATTAATTCTTTCGGATTGACCGAAGTAAGAGAGCAGTTGGGCAATTTTTTGATTCAGCTTTCTGCTTCGGGCAATGTTTTGAATAAAGGATATTTCAGCGTTTTGCTTGACCGTTCTATTTTGGAAATGAAAAAAGAAACCGAGCGCGACCCTTTAAACATTAGGCCCCTGATTTTTTACGGCAAGCTTTTGGCTATTCGGGCGATGATAGCGGGAAACGGCTATGATGAATCCGAATCAGCGTACAAAAAGGCGATTGAAATAGGGCCGAATTATGTCCAAAGCCGCCTTGCTCTCGCCGAACTGTATCTTTTAAAAAAGGATATTGGAAAAGCTCGCGAAGCCGGAAAGAAAATTTCTGAATTTTTATCCGTTTCGCCGCAGTTATACGACCCTCTTGTCACTTTTTATGTTTTGGCCGGCGAATACGAAAACAGCTGGCAGGTTATCAGAGAGAGCGCCGGGCTTGGAGTTTGGCCCTCGGCCCAGGAATTTTTAAAATGGGGCAGACAGAGCTTGAAGCAGGGAAATTTGAAAGAAGCGGAAAAGTTTTTAAGAATCGCTCTGCGGGAATCAATTCAAATCAAAGACAAAGAAACTCAAATAAATTCTTTGTTGTTTTCGGCTGAAACCGAAGCTCAATTAAAAAACAAAGACAAGGCGATTTTTTACGCCAAAGAAGCGCAAAAACTAAAGCCGGAACTAAAGCCGGAAGTTGATAAATTCGTTGAAAGCGTGAATAATCTGCTTTAAATCAAACTTTGTTTTGGCCGATTGTAAGGTTTATAAACAAACTAGGATAAAAAAAGTCGGATTATTGTAAACCCCGCAAATTATCAAAAAATTAACTATAGAGGTTAAATCTCCATAAGTTGGCAAACTATTCCTTGTCTACTGGATTCGGTAGCGGAAAACCATGATTTTCCGCATATTCACCTACTGTCGTTTTTATTCTATTAAAAGAAAATCCCCGCGCCAAGGCCGAAGCCAAGATGCGGGGAGGTCAAAGGACTCAGTTTCAAAGGTCAGGAGATCAAAGAAACAAAGTCCTAAGTGCTACTTGCGAGGACGGACGAACACCCAACAGCTATCGCCGCTGTTACAGTAGTCGTAGGGGTCGCCGGTATAGCCGTCCAACCACAGACCATCACGGCCGCGTCCAACGTAGAACACGTAAGGGTCGCCATCCGAGTCATAGATAGGTTCCATACCAATAAGAAGCCACTCGCCCTTGGGCTGATTCTTAAACTGCAATCGTAGCTGGGGACCGACTTCGGCGGGGCAAAGCTTCAGACCAAGTTTGAAAGCTTTCTCATAGATCTCCTTCTGTGTGGCGCCGTTCACGAAGCCGAGATCATCAACAATAGACACCGCAACGAGGTCCACTTCGGTTTCCTCCTTTGCCACGGTGAACTCCTTCCTGCCGAGAATCTTGCTCGCCCCCCAGTCGCCGATGATATTGCCTTCTGCTTTGAGTGCGCGGCGGAAGTTATCGGCGGTCTTCAGCCCAGTGCCGAGCTTAATGGTCTTCCAGACAGCGAAGATGCATTCTCTCTCCTTCTTCTTAACCGTAAGCTCGCCTGACAGAAAACACTTCACGCCGTCCATGCCGCCGAGCTTGTTCACTATCGCTTCAATCGTTCTAAGGTTCAGATTCGAGTACTTCATGATTCTCTCCTTTCCGACTGTTGTCGGGATTTTTCTCTGCCCATTGAGCAGAGGCCGCGCCATGCGGCAGAATTGCCAAAGGACCATCGCTATGGTAGTCATAGCCAGAAAACACCATGAGTGAGTATTTTTTGGCTATGACTACCGAATTGCAAGTGGTATTAAAGAGCTTTTGTTATTTTAATTATACTTCTTTTATAATTTTTTGTCAAGCAAAATTTCCAATTTGAATTTTGGACTACTTAGTTAATTTTCTAGAAGTCCTAAACAAATCAACATTATTCAGAAATATCTTGATTATGATTCTATATGATAATTTTAAATCAAATTCTGCTTTGGCCGATACTGCAAGGCCTCGCTTATATGGGCTTCAGTGATGTTTTGTGATTTTTCCATTGGATGAAGGATGAAGAGAGTAGAGGTTTAGCAAAGGAAGGATTAGAAAAAGCAATGAGTGAATTAACAAATAAAAATAGCCGAGACTGGAAAACCTTGCCTCGACTATTATGGTTAAGAAAATCCTTATTCTTTTATTTATTCACCGCTCAAATAAAAAAAAGAGAACCTCGGCGAAGCCATGCTCTCTCAGAGGTTCTTTATTTGCGGCTGGAGGACTATTGGACTCTTTTTTGTTGGCGTCTTATCTGTATTCGGATAGAACTTTTTCAAGTTCCTTTTCATCGACACCAATATTGGAAAGTGGAAATCCGCCTCTCTCGGCTGCCTTAAGAATACTACAAGCGGTCAGAGGACATTTTTGTTTTTCAAAAATGTCGACTCCATTGCGAGCAACCATCTCCCAAGCTTTAACCCGGAACTCTTCTAGTTTTTCTTCATTGATGTTGACGGCATCAAAAAGTGAAAGACCGCTCTTCCCGAGTCTATTTCTAATATATTTAATAGCCTCGTCCGGTTCAGCAAAAAATCCAAATTGCAACGCGTCTATCCAGCTCTGAACTGATTTTTTACAGTCTTCTATCCGGAGCTTATTAAGTTCAGCCGGCCTGGTTCCTATTTCAAAAAGGAACCACCTCCCCTCTCGAAGATTCTCTGTAATACACCAAAGAGCAAATCGGTAACCAATCGTACCTCTTCTCATCTGTTCTAGCGCATAGGCAGCTTTTCTTTTGCAATCTTCTTTGTAATCTTCTCTATCGCCCATCATATTCACCTTTCTTTCTTTTTCGGGTTTAAACTAATAAAACTAATAAAATGTGCTATCATCGAGCCCCAATAGCTCGGTTTTGTGCGCTTTCTATTTTGAAGTGGAAATGTAACTCAAGGTGCGATTTTCTACCCGAAATATTATCAGAACCGCAGGAAAATGTCAAGAGCAAAATATTTTAATTATGATTCTATACGATAATATTAAATCAAACTTTGTTTTGGCCGATATTGCAAGGCCTCGGCAATGTGGTTTTCGCGGACGCTCTCTGAATTTTCCAAATCGGCGATTGTCCTCGCTATTTTAATGACTCGATGATAAGCGCGGGCAGAGAGGTCCATGCGGCTTGCCGCCAAATTTAAAGCGCGCTGGGAATCGCGGTCCAGGGGAACGAATTGTTCCAAGTCGCGGCTACTCATTTCGGCATTGGTTAAAATTTTCCGGTTTTTAAAACGTTCTTTTTGGACTTCTCTCGCTTTTAAAATCAATTTTTGTTTTTCCGCCGAAGTGGGCGCGGAGTTTTTCTTTGAAAGTTCTTCGTGTTCAATCCGACCGACCTCAACAAAAAGGTCAAGCCGGTCGGCGATAGGCCCCGATATTTTTCTTTGGTACTTGAAAATGGCGGAGGCCGGACACAGGCAAGATTTGTTTTTAGAGCCGAGATTGCCGCAAGGACAGGGATTCATCGCGCAGACAAGAATTATTCGGGCCGGAAAAACAATAACGCCTTTTGCTCTGGAAATGGCGATTACGCCGTCTTCAATCGGCTGGCGCAACGACTCTATCACTCTCCGGTCAAACTCCGGGAATTCGTCCAGAAATAAAACGCCGCGGTGCGCCATTGTTATTTCCCCGGGCCTTGGAATCGTTCCTCCTCCGATAATTGAAATATAAGAAGCGGTATGATGGGGATTGCGGAAGGGCCGGAAAGTTAAAAGCGGCTTGTCCAATGTTCCGGCGATTGAATGGATGTTGGTCGCTTCCAGCGCTTCTTCAAAAGAAAGAGGCGGAAGCAAAGAGGGCAGCGCCTTGGCGAGCATTGTTTTGCCCGTGCCCGGGGGCCCAACCATCAGAAGATTGTGGCTTCCGGCCGCGCTTATTTCCAGAGCGCGTTTCGCGTGCTCTTGGCCGCGAATATCCGAAAGGTCAACGGAATATTCCGAAGCGTTTTCTTGAATTTTTTGCTTCGGGAGCGGCTCGGGTTTTATTTTTCCTTCAAACCAGCTGGCAATTTCCAGCAACGAGCCCGCTTCGTAAACCTTAATTCCTTCAATAAAAGCCGCTTCTTTGCCGTTGCCTTTTGGCAGGTAAATTTCTTCAAAACCGGCTTTGAGGGCGCTTTGAGCCAAAGCCAGCGCTCCCCTGATTATTCTTATTGAGCCGTTTAAAGCGAGTTCTCCCAAAAATAATTTTTTATCGGCATTAAAGTTGAGCTGTTTTGAGGCGAGAAGATATCCGAGGGCGATTCCCAAATCAAAACCCGGCCCCTCCTTTTTAAGGTCGGCCGGCGCCAAAGAAACGGTCACTCTTTGGTTTTTTCTCTGGGGAGGATTAAAACCGCTGTTTTTAACCGCCGAAGAAATTCTTTCTTTTGATTCTTCAATCGCTTTATCGGGAAGGCCCACGATGGAGAAAGCCGGAAGCCCCCGCGTTAAATCAACCTCTATCTCAATAATTTTTCCTTCCAAACCGACGATTTGAGCCGAGGAAATTTTGATAGACATATTTGTAAGAATTAGCTGCGTTGTTTACATTCTTTCATATTTTCTTCTGTCCGGCAAATTCGCGCGAAAACACGCTATCAAATTCCCCAGCGAGGAATTTGCGCTCCCGCTCGTCCTCGCTCACCCCAGTCCTGCCTCTTGAAAGAAGCTCTCGCAGGCGATTTTGGCTTGGTTTCCCGCTTTGCGGGAACAAAATCGCCGAGAGGGCAGGTTGCGCGAGTCGCTGGAACGAGCGACAACCGGTTCTTGAAAGAGGCAGGGCTGGGGTACCCTGCCCGCCTCGCCTCGCTGAAGCTCCGGCGAAGCGGGTCGGACTGCGCGAGGGTTTTCTTAGCGAATTTGCCGGACAGCGCGGAAGATGTAAACAACGCTAGGTTTTTTTACAACATAATTCGCCGCAAATACAGACTATTTAAACTGGGCGTGTTTTTGGCAGTATTTTGCCGCGGGATTCGCTTCAAGCCGTTCTCTTGAAATCGGTTCTTTGTCTTCTTCGCATACGCCGTAAGTTCCTTTGGCGATTCTTTGAAGAGCTTCTTTGACTTCGTTTAGTTTTTCCTCCAAGACGGTTTCAACGCTGTATTTTATTTCAAATTCTTCAACGACATCGGCTTTTTCGCTTTCATCGGCGAGTTGGGGATTGAAATCCGGGTAAGAAGGAATCCAGTTTTCGGGATTTTCCGGATTTTTCGTCGCGAGTCCCGAGAGTTCTTTTTCAAGCCGCTCTTTTTCCGCTTTTAATTTTGCGCTGAAATAATCAAGGTCTTTTTTATTCATAACATAAAAAGAGCTTAGGCAAAATTTCAATAAAATGCAAATGTTACCGCCTTGTTTCAAATTCGGGATTTGTTTCCAGTTGTTTGACGATTTTTTTCATAATTTCATCCACTTCTTTGTCGGAGAGCGTTTTATCTTTGCTTTGAAAAATCAAATGAAAAGCCAGATTTTTTTTCTCAGCGAAAACTTTCTCGTTTTCATAAATATCAAACAAATCAATATCGGCGAGCAATTCGCCCCCCGCTGTTTTTATCAGGTTTTGAACATTAGTGGCTTTTGTTTTTTTGGGAACCAAAAGAGCGATATCCCGATACAAAGCCGGATATTTTGAAATCTGCCTGTATTCTTTTGCCGGCGCGCCCACCGTCAAGAGTTTTTCAATTTCAATCTCGGCCAGAGCGACTTCTCCGTTCAATTCAAAATATTTTTTAATCTCTTCCTTTGGTTCGCCGATAACGCCGACGACCTCGTTTTTTGATTTAATCAGCGCCGTTCTGAACGGATGAAAGATTCCGCCCAAATCTTTGGCGAGCTCGCATTCCGCATTCAACAGGTCGGAATATTCAATTTTAAACAAGCCCAAAGATTCAAAAACAGCGGATAGTCTTTTTTTGAGTTCAAAAAACGCCCCGTCTTTTTCGCCGCCGGCGAATCCAAAAATCAGGCGGTCTTCCTGGAGCTCTCCGGTGTCTTTTGGTTTTTCCGTTTTGGAGAATACGGGAGACAATTCAAAGAGACGGACATTGGGCGAATATTTTTTTGCTTCGCTCAATCCTTTCAGGAGCGAAACAGAAAGGTTGGGTCTTAAATAGCGGAATTCCGGACGGAAAAAATTTTTAACTTCAATGACTTTTTTCAGCGTTTGGGAGTTTAGGAAATTTAAATCTTTTTCTCCGACAAAAGAATAAAGATAAACCTCGTTAAAGCCGGCTTTTAAAGCCGAATCTTTGATTTGTTCTCTTGCCACGTTTTTTTCTTCCGTTCCGCCCAATTTTATTTCAGAGACAAGGGGCAGGGGTTTGATTTTTTCCAAGCCGTGAATTCTCGCAATTTCTTCAATTAAATCTTCTTGAATCTTTAAGTCTTCTCTCCATAGCGGAGGAGCCACCACTATTATTTTTTCATTCGTTTTTTTGATTATTTTAATTTCGCAATAAACGCTTTTTAAAATTTTTAAAATTTCTTTTTCGCTTATTTTTTTGCCGAGAATATTTTCAATTTTTGAAAACGGCAAAAGCACGGGAAGTTTTTCCGCAAAATTTTCAAACTTGGGAGCGTTTTTTAAGATTTCCCCTCCGGCGAGCTTTTCAATCCAAAAAGCGCAAAAGCCAAGCCCTAATTTCGCGAAATAAGGAGAAAGGCCGGCGCCGAATCTGCGGGAAGAATCGGTTATAAGATTCAGTTCTTTGCCGGTTTTTAAAATTAAAGAGGAAGAAAAATTCGCCGATTCAACGACGATGTTTTTTGTTTTTTCGCCAACCTCGGCTTTTTTTCCGCCTTTAATTCCGGCTAAAGCAAGAATATCTTTTTCGTCGGCGATGACCAAGGTTCCTCTTGGCAAAGAGTATGCTTTGTTTTCAAGCGAAACGAATTTTTCCCCTTGTTTCGCTTGCCGCAAGATTATTTTTTTGCCGGAGATTTTATCGCAATCAAAAACATGCGTTGGCTGACCGATTTCCAGCATCGTCAGATTTGCCGCGTCCACGATATTGTTTATGGAATTTATTCCGCGCAAAGCGAGCTTATTTTTGAGCCAAAGGGGAGAAGATTTCACCTTTACTCCCTTTATCATTTTTAAATAATAAGCGTTGAAGTTTTTTTTGTTTTGAATTTCCAAACCCGGAAAGTTTTCGGCGCCCTCATCGCTTTCTTTTGTTTTTACAACGGTCTCATTTATTTTTTTATTGAGCAAAGAGGCGATTTCCCTGCTTAAACCAAGATAACCCCAGCAATCAGGAGCGCGATTCGGAAGAATATCTATTTCCAAGAGAAAATCGTTTCCTTTTTTTTCAATTTTGCCGGTCTCAAAAGCTTTAAGCGTTAAAATTTCCGCCAGTTTTTCGGGCGAAGGAAGATTTGGAATGTATTCCTTAAGCCAATTATATGAGAAAAGCATATTAGAACTGTTTTAAAAATCTTAAATCGGCGCTGTGGAGCAATCGGATGTCCGGGATTTTGTGTTTGAGCATTATCAGGCGGTCAACGCCTATTCCGAAAGCAATGCCCTGCCAACCCTCCGGATTTAATTTCGTATTTTTTAAAACATTGGGATGAACCATTCCCGCGCCCGCCGCTTCAATCCATTTTTTGCCGTCAAAAGAGAGGTCAATGTCTATTCCCGGTTCAACGAACGGATAATAACTCGGCCGTATTCTGATTTTCAAATTTTTTTCCTTGAAAAATTCTTTGAGGAAAGTCCGGAGAATGTCCAAAAGATTGGCGAAATTGATATTTTTGTCAACCGCAAGCCCTTCTAGTTGCCAGAATTCAATATTGTGGGACGCGTCAATCGCTTCAAAGCGGTAGACTTTTCCCGGCGAAACGATTCGGCAGGGAGGTTTATGGGACAATAAATGGCGGATTTGGCTCGGACTGGTGTGAGTGCGCAATAATAACTTTTGACTTTTGACATTTGACATTTGATTTAGCCAAAAAGTGTCGGCTGTTTCCCGGGCGGGGTGATAGGCCGGGATATTGAGCGCGTCAAAATTATTCCACTCGGTTTCAATATCCGGGCCGGAGACCGAATCAAAACCGAGATTTTTGAAAATTAAAGCGATGTCTTTGAGAGCCGAAGTTAAAAGATGAATATGTCCGATTTCAGCCGGTTTTACCGGACGAGTCGCGTCAAGCCATTCTTTTTCCAAAACAAATCCCTGTTTTTCTTTTTCCGCCCCCGTTCTCTTTTTTTCAAGAGCCGCCGTTAATTCTTTTTTTAAAAGATTGATTTCTCCGCCGATTTTTTTTCTTTCTTCCGGCTCAAAATTTTTGAGTTCCCGGAAAAGCTCCCTGATTTTTCCTTTTGGTCCCAGCCACTGTTTTTCAAAAATCCGCAAGCCGTTTTCATCGCTGGTTTTTTCAATTTGTTCCAAAGTTTGCTTTTCAAGTTTCCGGATATCCATAATTCTTAATTCATTATTCATAATTCATCATTTCCTCAATACTTTCCCAGCCATTATTGCCGTTGGTTTTCCTTCCCGAACCGCGATTTTTCCATTCACAAGGACATAATTTATTCCTTCGCTGAATTGAACGGGATTTTGATAATCCGCGCGGTCTTCAATTTTATCCAAATCAAAAACGACCAAATCGGCTTTTTTGCCCGTTTCAATCGTCCCGCGGTCGTTGAGCCCCAAATTTCGCGCCGGAAGCCCCGTCATTTTATAAATCGCCTCTTCAAGGGTTAGAATCCTTTTTTGATTTACAAACAGATTAACGCATTTTGGAAACGCGCCGAAAGATCTCGGATGAGGAAAATCGCTTTCAATGTTTCTGCCCGAAATCCCCAGGCCGTCGGTGGCAAACAGGGAATATTTCTTCGCGGCAAGTTGAATCAAATGTTGAGGATTGATTACTTCGTTGAATATGGAAACCTTAAGTTCGTTGATTTCAAGAAGTTCAATAATAAGCTCTTCGGGGTTCAATCCTGTTTTTTGCGAGAGTTCTAGAAGTGTTTTGCCCAGCCCGGTTTTGTCTCTCAAGGTGGAAGCGAGAATCATTTTATCGTAATGCAGGGTCATGTTTTTCAAATAATCAGCGACATTTTTTCTTGTTTCCGGCTCTTTTAATCTGGAAATGATTTTCCTTCCTCCTTCTTCAAGAAGCCAGGGAGGAAGAAGCAAATAAAGATTTGAACCTGTTTTTTCATAAGGAAAGAAGTCAAGCCAGAGGTCAAGTTTTTCTTCTTCGCGGCCGTGTTCTATCATTGAGAGCGCCGGGGCGATATTGTCCCAGGATTGCCGCCCCAAAATTTTAAAGTGGGAAATTTGAGTTCTGGCTCCGCTTTCCCTCGCAAGTCCGATAATTTGGGCGAGAGAAGACATAATTTCTTTTCCTTCGTCTTTCAGGTGGTGTTTCGCCAGTCCTTCGTAATTTTTTATGATTTGAAGCAGTTCTTTGAGTTCCGTTTCCGAGGCGTTTTTTTCATGGACGCGACCCAAACTTGTTGAAAGCCCGAAAGCGCCGTCTTTCATCGACCTATCAAGTAAAAAAATCATTTCCTTGGCTTCAATGTCGTTTACGGTTCTTCCCGCGTTGCCGATAACGCCTCTACGAAGCGTTCCCAGTCCGATTAAACTCGCGAAATTCACGGCAAGAAATCTTTTTTCAAGTTCGGCGAGAAATTCGTCAAAACTTTGCCAGTTGATGTTGATTGCCGAAACATCAATCCACTTTCGCAGTCCCTCAATGACTTCCTGGCGAACGAGAGGGGCGAGAGAAAAACCGCAATTTCCTCCCAGAATCGTGGTGATGCCCTGGGTTAAGACGCTTTCCTGACCGGGCTCGGTGAATAAAGTCCAATGCGTGTCAGAGTGGGAGGTTAAATCAATGAAGCCGGGCGAGACGAATTTTCCCTCGGCGTTGATGATTTCATCGGCAATATCGTTTGAGAGGTCTCCGACCTTGGCTATTGTTTCTTTGTTTATGCCGATGTCGCCGATTCCTCGCTCTCCCATTTTGCCGTCAATGATTTTTCCGTTTCTAATGATTAAAGAATAAAAGGCCATTTCCCATTATACAATTTCCAATTTCCAATTTCCAATTTTAAAAAAAATAAAAGGGCAAAATGTCCCCAAATGCCCTTAAAATAGATTTGGTCCGGGCGGCAGGATTTGAACCCGCATTTTCCGAAATATTTCCGGCGCTTTGCGCGAACTTCTTAATTAAGCTACACCCGGACTCCCTAAGAATCTAAAAGAATCTAAAACAGTGAAGCATTTTTTTTATTTTGCGTCAATGCTTCGGAAAGCGCGTTGTGAGCTTCTTCGCTTTGTTCTCTCGGGATTTGTTTAAAAACAACATTGCCCAAAGCTGTTTTTAAATTCCAGATTTCAATAAACAGGGGAATTAAATCTTTTTCTTTGATTTTAAATTTTCCGTTTAGCTGATTGATGATAAGTTCGGAATCCGAGCGAATTTCTATCGTCATTTTTTTGATTTTTTCTCCGCCAAAAATCTGTTTTGCTTTTTTTAAGCCGAAAATAATCGCTTCGTATTCCGCCTGATTGTTGGTTTTAACGCCGATTTCTTTTCCGTATTTTTTAAGCAGATTTTCTTTTTTGTCTTTGATGACCGCGCCGATCGCCGCCGGTCCGGGATTGCCCAAACTTCCGCCGTCGCAGTAAATAATTATCGTCATATTTGTTTCCAGGGAAATTTTTTGCCGACCTTAAAACTAAATCCAGCCGCCGCCTTATGCCCTCCTCCGCCGTATTTCTCGGCTAATTTCGCCACATCGGTTTTTCCGTCCGACCTTAAAGAAACTTTTATCCTGTTTTTTATTTGATACCAAACAATGCCGATGGGATAACCCTTTTTAACCAAAGCGTTTCCGAGTTCCGAATGCAGAAGAGAAGAAGAGGAATTTACCGCGAGAGAACGATGTTTTTTAAAAACAACCCGATAAGCTTTTTTGGCGATGTCCGCGATTATTTTCGCCTGATATTTCAAAAGCAATTTTCCGTCGCCAATATATTTTTGCCTTTTTTTCGCGTTTTCCAAATCTTTTTCAAGTTTGTTCCAGACCGAAAAATTAAAGTCGTATAACGCCAAGACGCTGATTATTTCCCTGGTCTTTCCAAGCTTAAATTTCCACAGGTCGTTGTCTTCAATATAAAGGAGAAGTTTTGGAACTGGTTTTCCCGGATGAAAATATTTCCAGGTTAAAACCGCTCCGGAATGGTTTAAGTCGTATGAATGCTCGGAAATTAATTTTTTAATAAGCGATTTTTGGCTTTGGTGGTGGTCAATAACAACCACCTTTTGATTTTTTTCAAGAAGTTTTTTCATTTCCGGCTCTTTATAGCAAAAATCAACAAAATAAATTTCTTTATTTTCCAATTTTGGCGGAATAGAACGGTGTTCAACACCGATGTATTTCGCTTTTCCGTTGAATTTTTTGTAGGCGGCCCAAGCCGCGCTAAATCCGTCCAGACAATCTTTGTGATATAAAACAACAATTGATTTCATAAATTAAATTTAAAATATTTTTAATTTATTATTTTATATTTTTCGCTTTGCATTTTGACTTTTGGTTTGTCATTTTGCATTTTGATTTTTGATATTTGATTTTACTATGGCTTCTATCCCCGGCAAAGTTTCTTTGGCTAAAAATTCAAGCATCGCCCCTCCGCCGGTTGAAACAAAAGAAAATCTCGGAAGCAATCCGAGTTTGTCCAAATAGCCGACTGTGTCGCCTCCGCCGACAATGATTTTTTTATCGGAACGGGCAAGGGCGCGGGCCAGTTTTTTTGTTCCTTTTTCAAACCCGCCTTCAATCCATCCTAATGGCCCGTTCCATAAGACAAATTTGCTTCCTTGAGCCAATTCAATAATTTTGTCCGTTGATTTTTGTCCCAAGTCGTAAATTATATTATTTTTCGCAATCGCGTCAACAGGCAAAATTATTTTTTCAGGCGGATTTTTTTCCGCTTTAAATTCGGAAACGAGTTTTCCGCCGATTGCGATAAAATCGGCTTTGTTTAAAAATTTTTCAATCAAAGGAAGTTTTGTCTTGATTTTTTTTCCGCCCAAAATCAGCAAAAACGGATGAGGCGGACGGAACGCCCGGCTTAAATTTTTTATTTCTTTTTTGAATAATTCTCCGAAACAACTCGGAAGATATTTTGGAACGCCGACGATAGAAGCGTGGGGGCGGTGGCTCGCGGAAAACGCCTCGTTTATGTAAATGTCGGCGAGTTTTGCGAGTTTTTTCGCGAAGGACGGAGCGTTTCCTTCTTCTCCGCGGTATTTTCTTAAATTTTCCAACAGAACCATGCCTCCTGATTCAAGGTTCAAAACGGCGTTTTTTGCTTTCGGTCCGGTCAAATCTTTGACAAAAATAAGATTTTTCAAATATCTCTTTCTTATAAACGCGGCGACTTTTTCCAAAGAAGGATACCTGCCTTCAACGTTAAGATGACTGATTAAAATAAGTTTCCCGCCTTGTTTGTTCAATTTTTTGATTGAAGGCAAGACTTTCCTGACGCGAAAATCGTCTTGAACCTTGCCCCTGACAATCGGAAGATTGAAATCAACCCTCATTAGAACTTTTTTGTTTTTTATGTTTATCATTTATCGGTTTCTTTGATAATCTTTTTGAATTTTTCCGCGTCCAAACTCGCGTTGCCGACCAGCAAACCCGAAATTCCCTCTGTTTCTAAAAATTCTCTTGCGTTTTCCGGCTCAACCGAACCGCCGTAAAGAATTTTCACCGTCAAAGCTATTTTTCTGCCAAAAATATCAAGCAATGTCCGGCGGATAAAAATCGCGGTTTCCAAAAGGTCTCCGGGATAAATCGGTTTTTTTGTTCCAATCGCCCAAACTGGCTCATAAGCAATGATTAAATTTTTGGCAAGTTTTTTTTGAACGCCCCTTAGGTCGCTTTTTATTTGATTTTTTAAAAATTTCCAAAACTCTTCTCCGTCTCTTTGTTTTTCGCCGACCGCCAAGATGATTTTAAGTCCGGCTTTTAAGCCGGCTTTAACTTTTTTATTTATCAATTCGTCGTCTTCGCCGATTTCCATTCGCCGTTCGCTGTGGCCAACGAGCGCGTAATTTACGCCCAAAGATTTCAGCATTGCCGGCGAAATTTCTCCAGTATAAGCGTCCTCTTGTTTGTAAAAAACATCTTGGGCGGCAAGTTTTATTTTTCTTGATTTAAGCAAGGGCAAATAAATAAAAGGCGGAGCGATGATAATTTCCGATTTTTTTGTTTTGATTTCCGAGGCCTTCCTAAACAGCTTTTTTGCTTCTTCGGTTGTCTTCGGATTCATTTTCCAGTTTCCAATTATGATTTTTCTCATGGTTTTATAATTATGGAGGTTGAATCTCTATAGTTGAATTTATTTTACCATACATTTTAATTAAATTCTTATGTAATTTTGCGTTTTGCGTTTTGAATTTTGAGCTTTTGTGTTATCCACATATAAATAATGGAAAGATTGTTGTAAAATAAGGCATTGGCGAACTGGTTTCCGTCCAGAAAATTTATAATAATATTGATAGCGGGGCTCGCGATAGCCGGAGTTATTTTTTTGTTGTTTAAAAAGCCGAAAGCGGGCGATAACACCGAAAAAACAGGGCAAAAAGAGACTATTTCGCAAAAAGGAGGATTAACTCAAATCACGGAAGCCCAGCTTGATTCCGACAACGACGGCCTTAAAGACTGGGAAGAAAAGCTTTGGGGAACCGACCCGAATAATCCCGACACCGACGGAGACGGAGTAAAAGACGGCGAAGAACTAAAACAAGGTCGGGACCCTTTGAAACCCGGGCCGGATGACAAATTGGCGCAATTCCAATCCTTGCCAAAAGAGCCGGAGCCGACTTTCAGTTCGCCGAAAAATTTAACCGAAGAACTCGCCCGCCAATTGATTGTCCAATATTTTTCCCAGAAAGGGAAAGGCGAGACGCCGGCGATTTCTCCGGATAATCTTGCGAAAGATATTTTAAGTCAAAGCGAAGGGCGAACCCTGAAAGACGAATTTTCGGAAAAAGATTTGAATAAATTCATTGAGCCGACAAAAGAGAATAAAAAAATTTACCTCAACAGATTGGGAGAAATTCTGGAAAATAATTTTAAAAACATAAAAGGAAACGAATTTGAGATTTTGAACGAATCTTTGGCAAAAGGAAAAGAAGAAGAATTGGAAAAGCTTGTTCCCTATATAAGCGCTTACCAGAAAACCGTTTCCGATTTGCAAAATCTGATTGTTCCCGAGAATAAAAATTACATAAGCTTGCATTTGCTTCTTATGAATATAATGAACAATTTGGAAAAAAGCGTAGCGGCGATGAAATTGGTTTTTCAGGACCAGCTTAAAATGGTTTTGGGAATGAACTGGTATCTTGATGAAGCGGTCAGATGGAAAAAATTTGAAGAAGATTTCAGGATTCTGGCCGTAAAAGACGGGATAGTTTTCGGGAAAAACGAGGGAGGAGCGTTTATCGTGAAATAATTCAAAAATCCCACCTTCGCTAAAGCTTCGGTGGGCAAGCAAAATTCAAAATGCAAAATTACAATTCAAAATCCAAAACTGATTTATATAAAAATTTTACCGTCGCTATTTTAATATTTGCTTTGATTTTTCCTTTTGGTTTTTTAAGTTTTCCTAAAAAAGCCGAAGCGATACCGGTACAGGAAATACCAGGGCCTCTTCTTTCAACCACGATGGCAATCCAGGCGACTTCCGCGAAGAACGCGGTGCAAAACACAATGCAAACTGGACTTCAAACCAGTTTGCTTGGAACGGAAACTTTATCAGGACAGTATATCGCCAGTTCGCATCAAAAAAGCGTCGGACCGGTTCCGTTTGTGCCGATGGGCAGTTGGGACCAGCTTGCCAATCAGTTAATGAAAATGATGATCGGAACATTAACGGCGACAATGGTTAATTGGATTCAAACCGGCGGTTCGTATCCCGGCGGAGGAAGCGGCTCTTTGTTTGTCAATGATATCGGGGGATATATGACCAGCATAGCCGACAGCGCCGCCGGCAATTTTTTAGAACAGGTTTTGGACCCGAAGATTTTTAATTTGTTGTGTACGCCGTTTAGATTGCCGCTATACAACGCGCTTCAGAGCGGTTTGAATTTTCCTTATTTTCAGAGAGCGCGCTGTACCCTAAGCGATATTGTGAATAATACTACCGGTTTTATGAATGGCGGATTTTTATTGGGCGGATGGGACGCTTGGAATGAGCTTGCCAAACCCCAGAATAATATCTATGGCTCTTATCTTATGGCTCAAAGCGAGCTAATGAGAAGACAGGCAACCGCTGTTGGCATTAGTCAATCCGAACTTTCTTTCGGCCGCGGTTTTCTTTCGTTTAAAACAAAAGACGGGAAAATCGCCACGCCGGGGAGCATAATAGAAGAACAACTCTCAACCCAACTTGGTTCAGGCGTCCGTTCCTTGGAGCTCGCCGATGATTTGAATAAAGTAATAGCGGCAGTTGTCAGCAGATTGATAACTGAAATTTTAACCGGCAATCAAGGAGTTGGCGGATGGCAGTCCGGTCCGTCTCCGGCATGGGGCGCGTTTACGCAAACTTCGCTACCCGACATTTCTGTTTTTAAAACTCTCTCCTATTCGCCGCTAAATCCGCAATCAGGCCAGATTATGAGTTTTAACGGAGATATTGGAAATTTTGGAGCGGTTGCGGCCGAGGCGAGCAAAGCGGAATTAAAGATTGACGCCGGAAACAACGGAACATGGGATGTTTCCGCTTTTGCCGATGTCGGTTCTATGCAATCCGGAGAAACAAAATCGGTAAGTTGGCAAAATGTTTGGACCGCGGTTCCCGGAAATCATAAGTTTAGAATTTGCGCCGACGCTCAAAATTCAATCAATGAATCGGACGAGAGCAATAATTGCGCCGATATGTTTTTTCAAGCGCCCGAGCTTGCCGGCTTGCGGCCGGATTTAACCGTTGAATCGGCCGATTTTTCGCCTCCGATTCCGGGCGTGGGCGAACTAATGACATTTCGCGGAACGGTCAAAAATACGGGAGAAGTTTCCGAAGCGTCAAAAACAATACTTAAAATTGATATTAATAACAACGGAAACTGGGACACGACTTTTATCGCCGACACTGGTTTATTGACTTCAGGCGGAGCGGAAACCGAGACCTGGCAAAATGTTTGGACCGCGAGTTTAGGCGTTCATAAATTTGAAATCTGCGCCGATGCCGACAATGCGATAAACGAAGAAAACGAAAACAATAATTGCGCGTCCAAGATTTTTAAGGTGATAAAGAAACCCGACTTAATTGTTTCCTCCGTCAATTTTTCTCCTTTGTATTCCGGCTTGGGCGACTACATAACTTTTAGCGGCGCGATTAAAAATCAGGGAGAAGCCGTCTCCGCCCCTTCCCAGGCAAGATTAAAAATAGACACCGGCAATAACGGGAGCTTTGATGTTATCGTATCGCCCGACCAATCTGTTTCCGAACTCGTTCCGGGCGAAACAAAAGTATCAATTTGGCCTAAATGGCAAGCGTCGTTCCCCGGATTAAACGCTTTTGAAATATGCGCCGACGCGGGAGGAGCGCTAAACGAATCAAATGAGCAAAATAATTGCGCCAGGCAAACATTTTATGTTTCTCCCAATTATTAGGGAAATATGAATTTAAAATCTAAAATTTTTTCCGGAAAGATAATTATCGGTTTGTTAATTTTTGTTTTGTTGTTCAATTTGTTTCCGTTTAGCGTTTTTGCCCAAGGTCCACCCCAAAATCAACCTCCGCCACCCCAAAACGATTCTGGGTCGTGGGTTTGGGATAATGTTAAGGAAATATGGAATTGGGTTGCAGGAGTTCCGGGAAAGGTTGTAAGTGCTGCGCTCGGAGAGGTTGGCGACTGGATTAATTGGGGTCTTGCGCACTTTTTGTCTTTTTTTCTCTGGCTTGCGAGTTGGTTGGTTGCACTTGCTGGACTAGTATTTGATTGGGTGCTTGATTTTAATTTAGAACCAACCACTTTTGACCCGATTAATTTTGGCGGATTTGTTTATTCTGGCTGGACTTATGTCAGAGACACTGTAAATTTATTGTTTATTTTCATTCTCTTAATAATCGCCATCGGAACAATTATTGGCCAGGAAAGTTACGGCGTTAAAAAAGCCCTGCCCACCCTGATAATAATAATTTTGCTTATTAATTTTTCTCTTTTGTTTTCGCGTTATGTCATAGAATTTTCAAATAGTCTTGCTGATTATATTTATACAACAAGAATTGAGAAACTTCAGACGCGATTGGTAAGAGAGGGTCGGGTTGGCAATAGTGTTTTTGGTAGAACTCTTACACTAGAGGAGAAATTAGTAAATGCAAATCTTAGGAAAGTTTCTATTTCCAGCATGATGATGGAAGGACTTTCTGCTCAGAAAATTCGCGACGCAAAACTTGACCAAAACGCAAGTTTCATAGCAACGGCCGCAAGCATCAGCATTGGTACAATTTTAGGGATTTTCGTATTTATAACCGCCGCCATTACATTTTTAGTAGCGGCGATAATGCTTTTTTTAAGAATAGTCACTCTTTGGCTTGCGATGATTCTTGCTCCGGCAGCTTTATTTTTGTGGGCTTTGCCGGCAACCGAAGGATATGGCAAAGAATGGATGATGATTCTTATAAGGCAATCAATATTTTTGCCAGTGCTTATTTTTATGTTGAGTCTTGCGGTTCATTTATCGCTAAATATAAACAATGTTTTCCCTACTGCGAACAACCCTCTGGATATTTCAATGATAAATACCCAAGAAGGATTGATTACATTCGTTGCAAGATACATTTTGTTAATAATAGTTTTTAACGCCGCGCTTGTTTTCGCGAGATCTCTTGCTGAAAAAGGAACCGGAGCGATTTATTCTTACGCGAGCCAAGCCCAGGGCTATATGAACAGCAAGGTGGGGATTGCGGGCAAGTGGGCGGGCGGCAAAGCGTGGCAAGGCGCGAGTTATTGGCCGCAATACGGAGTAGAAAGAGGATGGGGCGCGCTTAAGGGCAGAATAACAAGGCCGGCGGAGCTTGACGAGAAGGGCAAGTTTAAACTCGATGAAAAAACGGGTAAGGCAATTGATAAAGGCGGAATACTTGAAAGAACATTGGGTTGGGCGGCGCCTGGTCAAATGGCGGAAATAAGAGGCGGCATTCAGAAAGGTATTGAAGAGCGCAGTAAAATATTTAACCAATACGGCAATTACGACCTGAAGAAAATACACGAACGACGTCTTACTACTCCTGAAGAAAGAATAGCAATTGAGGAAGTTTTAGCTTCAAGAAAAGATATGACTGGCTTGAGTTCTAAATATATCGAGCAATCTATTGAAAAGATGAAATCAGCAGGCAGGTCAGCCGGCGTTATTGAACGTATGGGATACCAATGGGCTGAACCAAAATCTCCGGCATTACTAAAGTCTTTTAAGAATATGAGGCCAAGCACAATAGCTGATGTTGCCGAGGAAGGAGGAGAGGCGCTTACGAGATTCCGAAGGAACCTTGACGTCATCGGGAAATCAGCTGGAGTTACGGTTAACGATATCAAAACAGCGGCCAATGCTTTTGAAAACATAGGCAATCAAAGTATGGCTAATCTTTTAAAGACAAAAAGAGGAGAAGAATTGTATGGGAGTTATTTTAGCTAAAGACAAAAAGAGGAGAAGAATTGTATGGGAGTTATCTTGGCGGCAATGTTAAAACAAAAAAACAAGGAACACAAATGCGAGAGCCTGAAACTGGACTTGGCGGAGATGAATATGGTGTGAAACAATAAAACTAAAATTTATTAAAATAATCAATAATATGAATATGCCACAAATTGACCAAGAACAATTAATAAAAAGATATAAGAATCTTCCTCCTGATTTAAAGGATGCTATGTTTAGCGAAGAAGTTACGGACAAAATAATGAATATCAGCAATAAATACGGCTTATATGTTGACAAAATGGGAGATTTGGGTAATGAAATCGGCAGAGTGATGTTAGGCCTTACCCACCCCAAAGATTTTATAAAAAATCTTTCTGAACGGCTGGGGGTTGATGCGGAAAAAGCGAAAAGCATCGCCAAAGATGTTAATGAGCAGATTTTCGGACCGGTTCGGGAATCGCTCAAAAAACTCCATAAAATCGGAGAAGAAGAACCGTCGGAGGTTAAACCTCCGACGGTTGAAAAGCCGACAATAAAAGAAGAAATTAAGCCCCTAGCGCAGGAAATTCAGCAACCAATTTCGGAGGTTAAACCTCTGGTTGAACCTCCGATAGTTGAATCTCCGATTATTGAGCAAAAGCCGGCTGAAGAAAAAGAAATTGTTGAAATTGGAATTCAGCGCGCGCCAAAACAATACAGAGAAATAAAAGAAGAAGTTGAGCAAGCGAAAAAGGAAGAGAAATATCCCGGCGGAACGGACCCGTATAGAGAAACCTTATAATAAATGACTAATTCCTAATTTCTAATATCTAATCAAATCCCAATGCCAAATGAAAAAATAACAAAAAAGAATTTTGATTTAGAGGAAAGAACAGCTAAATTTGGAGAAGAGATAATTAGATTCGCTAAAAAGATTCCAATAAATGAAGTTACAAAACCATTAATAAATCAGTTAGTAAAAGCCGGAACAAGTATAGGAGCTAATTATTGCGAGGCCGATGATGCTGAATCAAAGAAAGATTTTAATCATAAAATTGGAATTTGCAAAAAAGAAGCAAGAGAAACAAAACATTGGCTGAGAATGATAGCGGTGACAATTTTAGAATTAAAAGAAGAAGCAAGGAAATTATGGCAAGAGGCAAAAGAATTAAATCTTATTTTTAACGCAATTGTGCGTTCCAGCAAAAATAATTAGTCATTGAAAATTTTAAATCATTGATTATTGATTAGAAATTAGGTTAATTAGAAATTAGAAATTTAAAATACATGAGATTCCATGTTCCGCAATTCATAGAAGTAGAGCCGAAGATTTTCGGGCCGCTTACATTCAAGCAGTTTATTTATCTTATTGGCGGAGGGGCGCTGGTTTTCATCGCCTGGACTTTTCTTCCCAGAATACTGGCTTATATCGTAGTCATTCCGCTTGCCGGATTTGCCGTCGCTCTCGCCTTTTACAAGGTGAACGGCCAGCCGTTTATCAATGTTTTAAACAACGCGATTGACTATTCTTCGGGCGCGAAACTTTACATCTGGAAAAGGGTAAAAAAAGAAAAAAAGGAAATTCAGATTCCCGGAGCAAAACAAGAGGGAATGATTAATTTGCCTAAATTGACGGAAAGCAGGTTGAAGGATTTGGCGTGGTCGCTGGAGATAAAAAAAGAAATCAGGGGCAAATAACTAATTTCTAATTTCTAATGCCTAATCAAATTCCAAATTAAAAAATGACCAATGACTAAAATTTAAATTTATGGCTATTGATTCAACCAAAGCAAAACCGAGCCAGGAGATAGTTATGATTCAGGAAATTCGGGACGGAATAATTATTTTAAAAGACGGCTCTCTCCGGATGATTTTGATGTGCTCGGCTCTTAATTTCGCCTTGAAGTCGGGAGACGAGCAGGAGGCGATTATCGCCGGCTACCAGAGTTTTTTGAATTCTCTGGATTTTTCTTTGCAGATTTTTATTTCTTCCCGGCGGCTGAACATTGAGCCGTATCTTGACCTTCTAAGAGAAGCGGAAAAAAAGCAGGTTAACGATTTGCTTAAAATTCAGACAAAGGAATACATTGATTTCGTCAAAAATTTCGTTGAGATGGAAAAAATCGTCAGCAAAACTTTTTATGTCGTCGTCCCGTACACCCCGCCGTTTTTGGAAATTAAATCGGGCGGAATAATGGGAGGAATTTTCGGGGCAATGAAGCTTTTAAGGCCAGGCAAAAAAGGGGCCGAAAGAATAGAAGAAGCGAAATTTGAAGAATACAGAGGCCAGCTTTGGCAGAGAATGGAATCAACAATATCCGGATTGGCCCGCGTCAGCGTCAGGGCGATTCCTTTAAACACCGAAGAAGCGATAGAATTGTTTTACGGATTGTATAATCCCGGAGAGATGGAGAAGGGGAAGCCGCCATCAATACAATAATTTTCAATTATCAATTTTCAATCAATTTACAATGAACCAATTTACAAACATTTTGAAAATTAAAAAATTGAAAATTTAATAAAAATTAGAAATTGAAAATTTTAAAAATTATGGCGATATTAAGCAAAATTTTTGGAAAAAAAGAAGAAGATAAAGAGCGGGAGAAAATCATCGCGGTTTATCCCGAGGAAATATACGAGGCCGGGGTTTTGGAATTGCACGATGTTATTTCTCCGTCGGCCCTGGAGATAAGTTCCAATTATCTTAAACTGGGCGAGAAAATAGCCAAGACGATTTTTATTTTTTCTTATCCGAGCTATCTCTCAACCGGCTGGTTTTTTCCGATAATAAATCTTGACAAGGTTTTTGACATTTCAATGCAGATTCATCCGATTGAAACCGCCGCTATGATGCGCCAGCTTCAAAAAAGAGTCGCCGAAGTTCTTTCGGAAATACATTTAAGGGAAGAAAAAGGGTTTGTCAGGGACCCGATGCTGGACGCCGCTTATCAGAATCTTGAAGAATTAAGAGACCGGCTTCAGCAAGCCGAAGAACGGCTTTTTATGTTTGGTTTGTACATTACTATTTATGCCGACAACAAAGAGGCGTTGGACAAAGAAGAAAGCGAAATCAGGTCAATCCTGGAATCAAAACTTATTTATTCAAAGCCGGCTCTGTTTCAGCAAAAAGAGGGCCTAGAGAGCGTTTTCCCCTTGGGAATGGACACTCTTAAAATGTATATCAATCTTAATACCCAGCCGATTTCAAGCGTTTTTCCTTTTATTTCATTTGATTTGAATTCAAACAAAGGCATTCTTTACGGCATTAATCGCCACAACAACAGTTTGATTTTGTTTGACAGATTCAGTCTGGAAAATTTCAACACGGTTGTTCTTGGAGTGGCTGGCGGCGGAAAGTCCTATTTTGTCAAATTGGAAATTCTCCGTTCTTTGATGTTTGACACGGAAGTAATCATTATTGACCCCGAGCGGGAATACGAACATTTGGCCGAAACGATTGACGGCCAGTATTTCAACATTTCTCTCGCCAGCCACCATCACATCAATCCTTTTGACCTTCCTTTGCCGAGAGAAGACGAATCGCCGTCCGATGTTTTGCGAAGCCAGATTGTCAACCTCATCGGATTTTTCAGATTGCTTTTGGGCGGTCTTACTCCCGAAGAAGACAGCATTTTGGATTCAGCAATCACCGAAACTTACGCGGCGAGAAATATCACGATGGAGAGCGATTTTTCAAAAGCGATTCCTCCGGTTCTTTCCGATTTGGAATTGGTTTTGACGAACACCGAGGGAGGCGAGAGTTTGGCGGTGCGGCTTAGAAAATACACCCAGGGAGTCTGGGCGGGATTTTTAAACCAGCCGACCAATGTGGATATGATGAAAAAGTTCGTCGCTTTTTCCATCCGGGATATGGAGAACGAATTGCGGCCGGTGGCGATGTTTTTGATTATGCATCATGTTTGGAACGCGATTCGCCGCGAGCTTAAAAAAAGAGTGCTCATAGTTGACGAGGCGTGGTGGATGATAAAGAACGAAGACAGCGCTTCTTTTTTGTTCGGCATCGCCAAAAGAGCGAGAAAATATTATTTGGGGCTTACCACCATTACCCAGGATGTGGGCGATTTTTTGAACTCGCCTTACGGCAAGCCGATCCTGACCAATTCTTCTTTGCAGTTGCTGATGAAACAGTCGCCCGCTTCCATTGATGTCGTTCAACAGACTTTTAATTTAACCGAGGAGGAAAAATTCTTGCTTCTTGAATCTGATGTCGGCGAAGGGCTTTTTTACGCCGGATTGAAACATGTCGCCATCAAAATCATCAGTTCTTACACCGAAGACCAGATTATCACCACCGACCCGTCCCAAATTGCGGCGATTAAAAAAGCAAAAGAAGAATATGAAAAAACATAATTTATGCCCAGTAAGACAAAATCGAATGCTAAATCCAGTTTCTTGCGTGGTATAAACATGTTTTATTGCAAAATTAAAATTAAATATAATAATAATCGGATGTCCACTTGCGGATTTAGCAAGAAATATTCGATTTAGTCTTACTGGGTATGGCAATTCCATTAGAACAAAAAAGAGCGTTGAACTTATTGGAGCAGAAGTTGAGTTCGTCGGACCAGAGGACGAGTTTGTTGGAGCAGAGAGAAAGCGCGCTGGCAATGGCGGAAGCGAAAGAATCAGAAGGAGACGGCGCGAGCAAAAAAGCGATAGTAGTTGTTACCGGTTTAATGATGCTGTTTTTCGCCGCGGCAAACGATGTTTTGGACATTTTTGTGATTGGCCAAATTCCGATTCTGGGCGATATTTTGGATTTTATAATGTGGGGAGTTATTTGGTTGTGGGTGATTCTTGCCGGACTTAGCCGTCCGCCGGCTTTTGTCTTTCAGATGTTTGCTGGTATAATTGCGGAATTAATACCCGTCATTGAATTTATTCCGAGTTTTATTGCGATGGTTTTAGTGATTATTTTATACAACTTGTTTGGCAAAAAAGTTCTTGAAAAACTTGAAAAAGCGGCGAAAGCGGTTCCGATATGAAATATCAAATATCAAATGTTTTAATTTTTTCTTTTATCGCGATTATTTTCGGCTTTTCTTTTGTTTTCGCTCAAATGGGTTTTCCCGCAATATCCTCGTTCTCCGGAGAAGATTTTTCATTGGATGTCAGTCCGGATATTCCTTTTCCCGGCGCGGAAGTTTCAGCTTCTTTGGCAAGTAATAGTTTTGACCTTGACCGTTCAAAAATCACCTGGATTCATAACGGCAAAATTGTTTTAGAGGGAACAGGCAAAAAACAATATCAATTTAAAGCCGGTTCGCTTGGCAGAGAGGAGACAATAAAAGCAGTTGTTATTTCTCCTTCGGGAAACAAGCTGGAACGGGTTCGCTCGTTTATTCTCGCCGATGTTGATTTATTGTGGGAGGCAAAAACTTCAAGGCCTGTTTTTTATCCCGGCAAGGCGCTTCCCGTCTTGCGTTCAAAAGTCAAAATAGTCGCCGAGCCCCATTTTATTCTTGAGGGCAAGCGAATTTCGCCGAAGAATCTGATTTACAAATGGTTTTTAGGCGATGAATTGTTTCAGGAGCAATCGGGTTTCGGCAGGCAAAGTTTTGAATTTCAAATTCCGATTATCGCTTTCCAGGGGCAGGAAGCAAGGGTTGAGGTAAGTTCGTCAAAAGAAACATTTAAAGCGGTTAAAACGATATTTATTCCGGCGAGCGATTCAAAAGTTTTGATTTATGAAGAGCATCCCCTTCAGGGCCCAAAATTCAGCCGGGCGCTCGCGGAGAGTTTTAGCGCGACCTCGCAAAGCCAGATTGATTTTCGCGCCGAGCCGTATTATTTTTCTTCTCCTTTCTTGGTTTATAACTGGTTTGCCAACGGCGTAGCCGCCAAAAAAGAACCGCCGTTTAATTTATTGAACCTTAAAATCAGCGAGGGATTTTTGGGCGGCATTTTGTTAAACTTAATAGTGGAAAATAATGATAATCCCCTGGAAACAAAAGAAACCAATGTAAAAATCAATGTGGAGTAAAACAACGATAATTTTAATAATTGCGATTTTTTATTTAATCCCGTCTTTTGTTTTTGGAAATGAAATAGAAGTTAATGCCCCAATCCAAACAACCAATCAAGGAATAATTCAAGAATTGGAAAGGATTATAAAAAGCGGAAATTTAAAAGAGGAGGATATTAAACTAACGGAGCAGGAAATTCAAAGACTGAAGGACGAAGAATCAAAAGGAACAATTCAACAGGGAGGACAAGGCGGGGCAAAAACTTCAGGCGTCGCAAGCGACTTGCCCGGTTTAATTAAAGGGGGCGAAAGAGTGGGTTTTATTTTATTTCTCAATAAGTGGCTTTTTCCTTTTATGCTTTCAGCGGCGGCGATTTTGGCGGTTTTGATGATTGTCATAGCCGGAGCTCGCTGGGTTGCGTCCGCGGGAAGCGAAGCGGAAATTAAAGCCGCCAGGGATATGATAACAAACGCTATAATCGGATTAATTTTGGCTTTTGCCGCCTGGCTGATTATCAATACGATAAATCCGGATATTTTGAAAGTCGCGCGAGGGCAAATTGAATCGTCCAAGAAAATTGTTTTAATTGAAAGAATATGCCCAGTAAGACAAAATCGAATGCTAAATCTAGTTTCTTGCGTGGTATAAACATGTTTTATTGCAAAATTAAAATTAAGTATAATAAATAGTCGGATATCCACTTGCGGATTTAGCAAGAAATATTCGATTTAGTCTTACTGGGTATGAGGCCGTTATATTTCGCCATTATTATTTTAATTATTATCGTTATTGTCGTAACAATGCTTTTTTCTTTTTTTCGCGGCGGGCAAGAACAGTTGAAAAAAGAACAAGAACCGGCAAAATTGCCCCTTTCCTCCGAAGAAATTAAAAAACAAGAGCCGCCGACTCTTCCAATAACCGCCATTGAAGAAATCAAAGAAAAAAATATTGAGGAATTGCCGGCTCTCTCGTTAATCCAAATCGCGAACGAACCGATAAGCGGCTTTAAGCCGTTAAAAGACGGCTTATCAAGATACATTGACAAAGCAACCGGCCATATTTTTGAAGCAAGCTTGGTTAACGGCGGCAAAGAATTGATTTCCAACACCACTTTGCCGAAAATTTTTGAAGTAAAATGGAGCGAGGACGGCAAAAAAGCCCTGTTTAAATATCTTGAAGGAGAGGAAGCAAAAATAGTTTCAGCGGAATTTTCCGGAACTTCAACAAAAGGTTTTATCCTGCCTCAAAACATTTTTTCTTTCGGATATGCCGCCGGTTCCGACAATATTTTTTATCTGATTCCAACCGGCGATAATCGGGAAAACGGAACGGTAATTAGAGCGACTTACAAAAATCAATCCCAGCGGGAAATTTATTCCAGTCCCTTCGCGGATTTTATCGTTTCTTTTCCAAAGTCGGATATTTTGAGCTTGGCGACGCGGCCGTCGGGAATCGCGCCCGGTTTTCTTTATCAATTTAATCCTTTAACCGGAAGTTTTAAGAAAATTTTAGGCGATATTTTCGGATTGGAAGCGAAATGGGACGCAAAAGGGGAGAAATTCGCGTTTTCCGGTTATGACCCCGATTCTCAAAAACCAACCTTGAAATTTTATAATTTAAAAAAAGAAGAAGTTTCAGCTCTGACATTTTCCGGACTCGCCCAAAAATGCGCGTTTTCCCGGATTGACGCGGATATGGTTTATTGCGCCGTTCCAAAAAATCCCCCTTTGGCTTTATATCCGGACGAATGGCATCAGGGGCTTGTTAAATTGGAAGACGAATTTTTCAAAATCAATCTTAAAACCGGCGAGACAAAAATGATTTATAACGAGCGTTTGTTTGATGTCTGGGATATTGAGGTTGCGCCGAACGAAGATTTTCTGTATTTTAAAGACAGGGACAATGAATTTTTGTGGGCGATAAAATTAAGATAAATAAAATAATATGGTCAAAGTAAAAATTTACACGACGCCAACCTGCATTTATTGCAAAATGGCGAAGCAGTGGTTTAAGGAAAATAACATTTCTTACGAAGAAAAAGATGTTTCCAGCGACGCGCAGTCTCGGCAGGAAATGATTGATAAATCTCAACAAATGGGCGTTCCGGTTATTGAGGTTGGCGGCGAGCTTATCATCGGTTTTGACAAGGAAAGATTAGGCGAATTATTGAATATAAAATAAATTCGCAATGAAAGTCTATTCTGAAATCATTAAAAATTTTTCAAAGCAGTTTGAATGGCAGCCGGAAATCGTCCGCTTGGAAGCTAAGCTTCCAAGCGGGTTTTTGGGCGTAAAAAAGCTTGTTATCGTTGGAATGGGAGGGTCGGGTTTGGTCGGCGGATTGCTGAAAATATTTAAACCGGATTTAGATATAATCATTCATCGCGATTATGGATTGCTGGCGTTGTCTGATTTAAACGAGCGCCTTGTTATTTTAAATTCTTATTCAGGCGACACCGAAGAAGTCCTTGATAGTTTTGACAAAACGTTGGAAATGAGTTTGCGGGCGGCGGTTATTTCAACCGGAGGAAAGCTTATTGAGCTAGCCAAAGGCAATTCCATTCCTTTTATTCAACTGCCCAATGTCGGTCTTCAGCCGAGAATGGCGCTTGGCCATCAAATTAAAGCCTTGCTTGAAATAATCGGCGACAAGGAAGGATTAAAACAGGCGAGCGAATTGGCAAATTTATTAAATCCTCAAGACTGTGAAAATGCCGGCAAAAATTTGGCGCAAAAATTAAAAGATTTTATTCCGGTTATTTATTCTTCGGCTCGCAATTCCGCGGTCGCTTACGCCTGGAAAATCAAATTTAATGAAACCTCAAAAATCCCGGCTTTTTGCAATGTTTTTCCGGAATTGAATCACAATGAAATGAACGGTTTTACGAATAAAAACTTGTCGCGGAATTTTTATTTTATTTTTTTAAAAGACGACGAAGATAATCCGAGAATTCAAAAAAGAATGGAAACAACGGCAAAATTATTTAAGGAAAAAAATTTGCCGATTGAGGTTTTAGAATTAAACGACAAAAATATTTTTCATAAAATTTTCTCTTCTTTGATTTTAGCGGATTGGACTTCTTATTATTTGGCGGAAGAATACGGCGTTGACCCGGAACAAACGCCGCTCATTGAGGAATTCAAGAAAATCATCCAATAAAAAAAAATAACCCCGAAGGGTTAAATGATTTTTATTTTTTGAAGATTAATTTGAGAAAGAATCTTCTCAACGAATTTTACAGCCATCTTGATGTCTATCGTGTTTTTAAGAACATCCGATAGAATTTTTTCGGACCTAATCCTAACTTCGTCAGGATTTGCCTCAATATCTTCCCATTGTTTTTGATAGCTTGTTTTTAAACCCTGATAAGTTAAGTCAAGCCCCATTAAGGCGTTCTCTTCAACCACCGAGAGAAATCTTCTTTTCTTGGTTTCATCAAGAGCAGACAATTTTTTGATTAATTTCGCGTAAGAATCAACGAGGTGACAAAAAGCATAAAAATGCGGGTCAAGCGTGTGAAAAGCTTTTTCTAATTCATTCTGTCCGCCATCGCCTGTTTTTACAATCTTTTGCTGGGCTGCTCTAATCATTGTTTTGTCATTCGCGCATCCGGTTAAAATCAGCGCAAGAATCAACATGATAAGCGTTTTCATTTGCCGCCTCCTGTTTTAAGGGTTTAAAAAGTTTAAAGGGCTGATTTTTTGCTATAATTATTATAAATTTTTAATTATGGCTTATCAAGTTCTTGGACATATCGCCGATTTGCGGCTTAAGGTCTTGGCAAAAAACAAAGAAGAACTTTTTAAGCAAGCTCTAAAAGGAATGGCGGAGGTTTTGAAAGAGAAATTGCCTGAAAAAGAAAAAATTTTAAAAGAAATCGCGGTTGATTCGGCCGACCAGACTTCTTTGTTGGTTGATTTTTTGAATGAGGTTTTATACGACGCCTACGCGAACAAAGCGGTTTTTCAAGCCGTTGAGTTTGAAGTTTTTGAAAAAAACAAGTTGAAAGGAAAAATTTTCGGTTATAAAGTTAAAAAAGGATTTGATAAAGACATTAAAGCCGTTACTTACCACGGAGCGGAAATAAAAAAAACAGACGGAAATTTTGAAGTAATTTTGATTTTTGACATATGAGAATTGAAGATTTTAATAAAATCAGCGATTTAGTTTGGGAAATTCCGAAAAGCTTTCGCAAAGACATGAAAGTTTCGGCGCGTGTTTTTGCTTCGGAAAAAATACTCAAAGAATCTTTAAGAGACGCTTCAATGAACCAGCTTGTGAATACCGCGACTTTGCCCGGCGTTCAAAAATATGTTTTGGCGATGCCCGATGTTCACGAGGGTTACGGCGCGCCGATTGGCGGAGTGTTTGCGACTCAATATCCCGACGGCTTGATTTCACCCGGCGCCGTGGGTTATGACATCAACTGCGGGATCAGAATTTTAAAATCCGACAAAAGTTTTGACGAAGTTAAACCCGAGTTGGAAAAACTGGCCGACGCAATAAACAAAGAAGTGCCTTCCGGCGTTGGCCGGAGCGGGAGATTGAAATTAAACGACAAAGAATTAGACGAAGTTTTGTCAAAAGGAGCGAGGAAAATTGTTGAAGATGGATACGGCGAGCCGGAAGATTTAAAATTTATTGAGTCTCAAGGAGAGCTTGAGGGCGCGGATGCCTCAAAAGTTTCTTTTCGCGCCAAAGACCGCGGCCGCGACCAGCTGGGCACAATGGGCGCGGGAAATCATTTCGTGGAAGTCGCAAGAATTGACGAACTCTTTGATGAAGGGGCGGCCAAAACCTTGGGCTTGTTTAAAAATCAAACCTTGGTTCAAATTCATACTGGTTCGCGCGGTTTTGGCCATCAAATAGCGACTGATTATATAAAAATAATGTTAAGGGTAATGCCCAAGTACGGGATAATTTTGCCCGACCGGGAATTAGCCGGAAGCCCTTTTGATTCTAAAGAAGGCCAGGATTATTTTAAGGCGATGTCCTGCGGAGCCAATTTTGCTTGGGCAAATCGCCAGTTAATAACTTGGGAGGTTCGCAAGGCGTGGCAGGCGATTTTCGGCAAGAAGGAAGACTTGCGAGTCGTTTATGATATTGCTCATAATTTGGCAAAAATAGAAGACCATCAAGTTGACGGCAGAGTAAAAAAAGTCATTGTTCACCGCAAAGGCGCGACCCGGGCTTTTCCGGGTCAACCGGTTTTGATTCCCGGTTCAATGGGAACGAGTTCTTATATTTTAATCGGCCGGCAAAAAGCAATGGAACAAAGTTTTGGCAGTTCTTGCCATGGCGCGGGCAGAATAATGTCGCGCCATGCCGCTTTGCGCCAAGTAAGAGGAGGGGAATTAAAAAAAGAATTGGAAGCGCGAGGAATCGCAATAAGGAGCGGCTCTTGGAAGGGCTTGGCCGAGGAATCCCCGGTTGCCTATAAAGATATTGAAGCAGTGGTTGATGTGGTTTCGCAAATCGGCATTGCCAAAAAAGTCGCGAGATTAAAACCAATAGCCGTAATTAAAGGTTGAGATTCGTGATTCAAGATGAAAAATTTATATTTAATTCTTCACAACATCCGCAGTCTTTATAATTTAGGGGCGATTTTGAGAACCGCCGAAGGAGCGGGAGCGGATAAAGTTTTTTTAACCGGATACACTCCGAGCCCGACCGATAGATTCGGCGGGACGAGAAAAGAGGTGAGTAGAACCGCTCTCGGAGCGGAAAAATCCATCGCGTTTGAAAAATTCGCGAATATCTCCCGACTGATTGAAAAATTGAAAAAAGAGAAAATTTTTATAATTGCATTAGAACAGCATAAAAAGGCGAATTCTTATAAAGATTTTTCAAAAAAATATTTTTTTAAAATTAAAGCCAAATCCGGCCTGGCTTTAATTTTAGGCAACGAAGTCCGAGGACTCTCATCGGATATTTTAAAGGTCTCGGACGCGATTATTGAAATTCCAATGGCTGGAAAAAAAGAATCTTTAAATGTAAGCGTGGCGGCCGGAATCGCTTTATTTGAACTTCGCGAATTATTCTAAAATTTTCTTGAGAACATTGCCGAATTCTTCGGCTGATTCGGGGCCGTTGGCGGTGATGATTTCATCTTCCACCACCGGTTTATCAACGTATTCCGCGCCGTTTTCTTTCAGAATGTCAATTGATTTTTTGTTTAAAGCCGAAGTCCAGGCGGTCGCTCTTTTGCCTTTTAAAACTCCGGCTCTCGCTAAAATGGTCGGCGCGATGCAGATTGCCGCCAGTTTTTTGCCGGCCTCAATAGTTTTTCTTGCTATTTGATAACTTATTTCATTATTCAGATGTTTGAGCGCGCCCGGGCCGCCGACAAAAACTATTAAATCAAAATCAACCGGATTTATATTTTTATAATCAAAATCAATTTTTATATCTCCGCCGTTCGCGCCCTCGGCTGTTTTGCCGACTGGCGCGTCCGAAGCGACAAAAAACTGATTTCCAGCATTTTTCAAAATTTCCGCGGGCGTGAAGAATTCTTCGTCGCGAAATCCTTCTTTTGCCAAAATAAACAAAACTTTTTTCATTGATTTTTTAAAAAGTAATTATTTGCGGTTTTTATTCGTCCAGAGATTATTCCACCAACCAGACGGGATTTCTTTATAAATAGCTTGCCCTAATTCTTTTGAAGATCTAAGTTTTAATTTTTTTAATTGGGCATTAGTTTTCTCTCCGCCTTTGCCATGAAGCCATACGCGAGCTTCTTTATTTCCTTGCCAATCATATTCTTTCAGAAGTAGCAATTGGTCAAGATAATCGGCATCTTTGGTAATAATCGCTTCTTTGCTTTTTCTTTCATCATATTCTTTTGCCAGCTTATGAAAATCATCAAACGGCAATGAACCGAGTTGTTCTTTGATTATGTGTTTATCAAAAACCTTTGTATATCTTTTGTGCACCCAATTATGATCATTGCTTCTTATTTCGCCTAAATCATGCAAGAGACACATTATTGCTGTTTTATAAGGATTAACCATTTCTTTCTTTGCTAAAATCCAGCCAATAATAGCGACGCGAAAAGAATGAGAAGCTATGTTATCAGACATATCGTCGGTTAAAAGAGTTTGACGATGCATTCGAAGCAATTTTCGCATGGTTCCAACTTCAAAAAGAAAACTCGCCAATCTTTTATTTTCCCTTGTCATAAGAGTGTTCTATTATACATATCTATTTTATTTTTAATAAAAAAAATAAGCGAATGCAGATATTATTTTGGGGAGACATAGGGGATTCGCACCCCTGCTGGGAACTCCACAGGTTCCAGTGCTGACTGCTACACCAATGTCTCCATTGAAAATTTGGAATTTAAAATTTTTTACTTACCCTTCGGTTGTTTATTCCTCAATCTTATAAACTATCGTCCCTTGTTTTACTTTGTGTTCAACTTTAATCGCCGTTTCTTCGCCGGCCTTTGCTTCGGTTACCGCTTTGTGTTCAATCTGCATTGACTCAACCTTTTGATGAAAAACTTCTTCATCGTGCCTTACGAATTTTACGGTGTCCCCGATTTTCAAATCAGCCGTCAAAGCCACCACCGCCGCTTGGACATGGTCAAAATAATGGACGACTTTTCCAATTTCTTTTTCCATAAATTTAATTATTTAAGCCAATTTTGCCGACCTTTATTGACGATTATATGCCATTTTCGCAATTTTGGCAAATGCTATTTTTTGCTATAATAAATCAATGAAACTTACCGATTTAATTCCTCCGCCGGAATATCTGATGATGAGAGGAGTCGGAATTGATGTTTCCGACCGCTCAATAAAATTCGTTGAATTTGAAAAGAATAAGAGTTACTTAAGATTAAAGAAATTCGGCGAGGAGATTTTAGAAGAGGGAATTATTATTAACGGCGAAATAAAAAAGAAAGAGGAACTCGTTTCTTTTTTGAAAAAAATAAGGCAGGTTCGCGGTTTTACGCATGTTGTTTTTTCCTTGCCCGAAGAGAAAGCTTTTTTAAGCTTGGTTGAACTTCCTAAAATGAGCGAAGAAGAAATAAAAATCAGTCTTTCTTTTCAGATTGAGCAATATGTGCCTCTTAAAAAAGAGAACATTATTTTTGATTTTGAAATCACTTCCTCGTCTCTTAAATCCGATCATTTTGATGTTCTTCTTTTGGCTTTTCCAAAAAATATCGTTTACGACTATTACGAAGTTTTTGAGAGGGCCGGCTTTGCGCCGATTGCGATTGAACTTGAGTCGTTAAGTTTGGCGAGAAGCCTGGTTCCGGAAGACAATAAAGAGAATATTTTAATTATTGATTTCGGGAAAACAAGGACAACATTTTCCGTTTTAAGGGGGCATTCTCTTCGTTTTACTTCAACCATTCCTTTGGGCGGGCGCGATTTGGAAAAGTTGATTGCGAGAGCGATGGGCGTAAATCCTTTTGAGGCCGAAAAAATCAAAAAGGATTTCAGTTTAACGGGATTAAAGAAAAAGGGCGGGATTTACGAAGCGATTTTGCCGATTCTCTCTTCTTTGGAAGATGAAATCAGAAAACATCAGGATTATTGGCAGAATCATTTATTGCATCAATCGAAAGAAAAAAGCGGCATTAAAGAAATTATTTTGGCCGGCGGCGACGCGAATCTCAGCGGGCTCCCAGAATATTTAAGCCAGCGTTTATTGATTCCGGCGCGGCTCGGAAATCCATGGATTAAAGTCGGCTCTTTTGAGGATTATGTTCCGGAAATAAGAAAGAGTGAATCTCTGGCTTATAGCGTCGCCATTGGTTTGGCTTTAAGGGGCTTTCAGGGCGAATAATTTATATGATAAATATCATTTCCAAAGAGCATAAAAAAATAATTGAAAAAGAGAGGGTAAGGCGGTTTATTTTGGTTTTTGGAATTTTTCTTTTTTCATTTTTGATTTTTTCCATTATTTTATCCATTCCGTTCGTTGTTTATTTGAATGAGCAACAAAAAGAAATCAAAAGGACCATTGAAGCGTTTAAAGCAGGGTCTATTTTTAAAGAAATCAGGGACATTGAAAAGGAAATTCAAGATTTTAATCAAAAATTAATTTCATTTCAGGATAATCAAAACAATGCTTTAAACCTTTCTTTTTTTCTCGCAGAGATTTTGGAACAAAAGCCCGACTCCTTGAAAATTGAAACAATATCTTTTGGAAACAGCAATAAAATTCCAAGAATAACGATTCGAGGTCGCAGCCCGTCGCGCTCGGAATTTTTGAAATTCGTTGCCGCTCTGAACGGAATCTCGTCAATAAAGAATGTTTATTCTCCGATTGCGAATATTTTGCGCGAAAAAGACTTTGAGTTTAATTTAGTCGCGGAGTTTAAATGAAAATGAAATTTGGAACAACTTTGATTCTTGTTTTATCGCTTATCGTTTCAGGCGCTTTTGGCTTTGCATGGATTCAGCGGACAATTTCTAAAAAGGCGAAAGAACTTTCCGAACTTAATTTAAAACTTGCGATTCTTGAATCGGAGCAGAAAAGCGTTTCGGGCTTAAAAAAATTCTTGGAAGAAAAAAAGACGGATAAAGACAAACTGGATAAAGTTTTTTTAAGCGACGAGAAAATAGTTGAGTTCATTGAAGAACTTGAAAAGTTAAGCGGGGCGGAAAACGTTGAAATTAAAATTCAATCGGCTCTTGTTTCGGAAAAACAGAAAGAAAATCCGGTTTTTAATTTTGAACTTCGCGGCAATTTTGAAAATATATTTAGAGTTATGGCCTTGATGGAAAATTTGCCTTATCAGCTTGAAATTGACGAGGCGGGTCTCACAAAAGAAGGAAAGGATAAGAAATGGAAAGGGCAATTCAGGATTAAAATTTTGAGTTTTATCACGAGTTTATGATTTAATCATGAAATTTTATTTCAAAAACTTTTTTAAAATTTTTTCAAAAAGTCCGGTTTATTATTGGTCGTATTTTTTGATTTTTATTTTTTCGCTTTTTATAATTGTTGTCTTGTTTGGAGTTTACGAATTCAGAAAAATTTCAAAGACTTCAATAAAGCCGATTGCGGCGCCTTCAGAGCCGAGAATTAAAATTCCCAACAAAGCGGCTTTAAACAAGGCGATTGAAATAATCAATCAAAAAGAAGCGGACCTTAAAAAAGCGGCCGATATTTTGCCGCCAAAAAATCCTTAGCAAAGCGGTGGGCTTCGTCGCGAATGTTGGCTAAAACAGGATATAAATCGGGATTTTGTTTCAGCGATAAGGTTCTTCCATCGGCCAAATAAAGTTTTTCCTCTTCTTTTGCCAAAGCCAAAGCCGCGATTTTATTTTTTAAGCCGAATTTTTGAATGATTTTTAAAAGAATATTTAAGTGCGCCTTGCCTCCGTCAATTAAAATTGCTTGGGGAAAATTCCACTCTTTGTGGGCCAGTCTTCTTGCGATAATTTCCTTTAATCGGGATAAATCGTCTTTGGTTTTGAGCCGGATTTTAAATTTGCGATATTCTGTTTTTGCGGGTTTTCCGTTAATAAATACGCTCATCGCGCCTCCAGCGCGTTCTTCTCCGATATTTGAAACATCAAAACCCTCAATCCTGTTTATTTTTTTATTTGTCCTCAAAAGCGCTCGGAGCGCTTTTTCGGTTTTTTGCCAGCTGGATTTTGCCTTGACAAATTCTTCTTTAATCGCTTTTTCGTGGTCAAAAATATTTTTAAAATAGAGAAGCCGATTTTTTATTTTATTCGCTTTCTCATACAGTTGTTTTTTTGAAAGCGAGACCATTTCTTTTTTTAAAGATTCAATCAAATTCGTTTTTTTGCCCCGGAGAATCAAGAAGAGATTTTTTATATTTTTAGCGTATTGGTTTTTTAGATTTTTGCGATTCGCCATTTGCCATTTGCCATTTGCGATTTGCGCTTTGCCGTCTCTAATGTGCGCCGGACAAAGCCCAAGTTCATAATATAAACAAGGCTTATTGATTGGATTTTTACAGGTTCGGAAAGGAAAAATTTTCCTTAGAATTTTCAAAACGGCCCTAAGAGAAGTTCCGTCCGTAAATGGACCGAGGGTATTGCCGGCGTTTTTTATTTTGTCCGGCCGATGAACGATTAACAATCTTGGAAAATCTTCTTTTGTCAGGGCGACATAAAAATATTGGCTGTTGTCTTTCAAAAGAACATTGTATTTCGGCTGATATTTTTTAATGAGCCGGGATTCCAAAAGCAGGGCTTCAATTTCAGAAGGAGATGTTTTGTGGTCAATTTTGGCGGCATTTTTTAAAAGCGCCCTTTTTAACGGCGAATGAATTTCGTTGGATTTAAAATAAGAGTTTATTCTCGCTTTTAAATTGGCTGATTTCCCGATATAGATAATCCGCCCCTTTTTATCTTTAAACAAATAAACGCCGGGAGCGTTTGGAAAATTCTCCGAACTTATCTCTGCCATAATTTTATGATATGATAAAAGCATGAATTTGGAAAAAGAGTCAATTTTTGAGACAAAACAAGAGGAAATTGAATATCTTCAAAAACGGCTGGAAGAAGCGAAAAAAGAAGCGGGGATTGAAATTGAACGGCAAATTGAGCGGGGAAAAGAAATTATTCGGCAACATTCCGAAATTCCGCAGGAAACAATCGGCAAAGAATACGCGTTTTCTTCCGAAGAGAAGTTAAGGCGAGTTGAAAATTTAAAAGAAGAGCCGCATCAAAAACAAGTTGAAGAGTTGTTGCGGATAGCCGAGGAAAAAGGCGTTTGGAACGCGACGCAGATTGTTAAAGGCATTCGCAACGACCATTTGACCGATGATTTTCACCGCAATCTTGTTAGCAAGTTTTTTGGAATAAAAATGCGATGAATGATTATTTTTCCGCAATAATTTTTTTAATTATCATTGCTTTTTTTGTCGGATTGATTTTTTGGCTTTTTTCACGCGCCAAAGAAAAATTCCGGTTTGAAAAATCGCTCGATTACGTCCTTTATGAAATTTTATTGCCCCGGCGGGAAGAGGAAAAAGACGAGAAAAAAACCTTCAAGGATTACATTTCCGTAATGGAGCAGTTTTTAGTCGGAATGAAAGGAATCAAAGAAGGCGGATTTTGGAACTGGATGTACGGCATAAAACCGTATTTTGTTTTGGAATTGGCTCTTTCAAACATCGGCGAGGAGACGGTTTTTTACGCCGCGATTCCGAAAGACAACGCCCGCTTTTTTGAAAAACAATTTCAGGCGATTTTCCCCGACGGCCAAATTGAACCTAAATACGAAGATTATAATATTTTTAATTCCGGCGGGCAGAGCGCGGCAAGCCGGCTCGCGCTTGAAAAAAATCCCGTCCTGCCGATTAAAACCTATCAAAAACTTGAATCCGATCCCTTGGAAGTCATTGCCACCACTTTCTCAAAACTCAAGAAACAAGGAGAGGGAGCGGCTTTGCAAATTGTTTTAAGTCCGGATAACGGCGGCTTTGGAAAAAAGATAAAAAGGGCGATTGAAGAAACCAAAAAAGGGGAAAAACTGGACAAAAAAAGCAAATTTAGCGTTATTAGCAAAGAAATCAAACAAACATTCGGAGAATCAAAATCAAAAGTTCAAAAAGAAGAGCCAAAAATAATTGATGAAGAACTCGTCAAACTTTTGCAGGAAAGGGCGGCAAAAAATATTTTTTCCGCGAATATCCGATTAATCGCCTCGGCCGAGACAAAAGAAGAAGCGGAAGGAATTTTAGGCGAACTTGAGGGCGCGTTTTTTCAGTTTGGCGAGCCGCGAGGCAACGCGTTCAAGTTCAATCGTCTTTCTTCCAAGGAAATCCATGAATTAGCTTTTAAGTTTTCTTTTCGTATTTTTGAGCCCGAAAAAGCCGTTTATTTGACTACCGAAGAGCTCTCAAGCATTTTTCATTTTCCATTCGGAGTTTTGCGTTCGCCGAAGATAAAATTTTTGGGTTCAAGAAGCGCTCCCGCTCCGGCGAATATCCCGGAACAAGGCCTTTCGCTCGGGACCAATTATTACCGCGGGGAAAAAAGAGAAATCAAAATCAGGGACGACGACCGCCGCCGCCATCTTTACATCGTCGGACAGACCGGCACCGGAAAATCCGAATTTATGAAAAATTTGATTGCGCAGGATATTTTTGCGGGCAAAGGAGCGTGTATGATTGACCCTCACGGCGATTTGGTTGAAGACATTTTGGGATTGATTCCGAGAGAAAGGATTGAAGATGTTGTTTATTTTAATCCCGGGGATATTTCCCGGCCAATCGGGCTCAATTTTTTGGAATACGACGAGACGCGTCCTGAACAGAAAACTTTTATCGCCGACGAACTGTACGGCATTTTCAGAAAAATCTGGAAAGATATTCCGGAGGCGTTCGGCCCGATGTTTGAGCAGTATTACCGAAATTCGGTTTTGCTGACAATGGAAGACCCCGATTCGGGCAACACTTTGGTTGAAGTGGGGCGGGTTTTGGCGGAAAAATCTTTCCGCGATTTAAAATTATCGCGCTCAACCAATCCAATGGTTAATAATTTTTGGCGGGAAGTGGCGGAAAAGGCCGGAGGCGAGGCGTCTTTGGCAAACTTCGTGCCTTATATTACTTCAAAATTTGATGTTTTTCTCGGCAATGAAATTATGCGGCCGATTATCGCCCAGCCCCGCTCCAGCGTTAATTTCCGGCAGATTATGGACGAGAATAAAATCTTGCTTGTTAATTTGTCCAAAGGCCGGCTCGGCGAAATCAATTCTTCTCTCTTGGGCTTGATTATTGTCGGCAAAATCTTAATGTCCGCTTTTTCAAGAGTTGACCAGCCGCTGGAACAAAGGAAAGATTTTTATCTTTATATGGACGAGTTCCAGAATGTTACCACAAAATCAATCGCGGTTATTTTATCCGAGGCGAGAAAGTATCGCTTGAGTTTGACGATGGCTCACCAATTCATCGGCCAGCTTGAAGAGGACATTAAAAAAGCGGTTTTCGGCAATGTCGGCTCAATTATTTCTTTTAGAGTCGGCGTGGAAGACGCCGAATTTTTGGAAAAACAATTTGAGCCGGTTTTTACGCGCCGCGACTTGCTTAGTATTGGAAATTTCAACGCTTATCTCCGGCTTTTGATTGACAATCAAACCGCAAGGCCGTTTAACATTAAGGCGTCTTTGCCTCTCAAAGGAAATCCGGAAACCGCAAAAGCGATTAAAGAATTGTCTTCCTTGAAATACGGCCGGCCCAGAGAAGAGGTAGAGGAAGAAATTAAATCAAGGTTTAAGAGAGCGAGTTTGTAAACCCCGTTAGAAACCTATCCATATCGGGAGTGAAGCAAGACACATTTTCCTTGCTCCATAAACCAGAAGTTTCTAACGGGGTAAATTTGTTGGCCAATGGCAAGTCTTTGACCCTGTTGAAAGTTCAGCCGAGTCGGTTTAATATTATAAAAAAACTTCTAACGGGGTTGACCCCGTTAGAAGTCCGATACGCAAGCGTATCGGCAGACGCATTCTGCGTCTTACTTCTAACGGGGTTGATTTATTCTCAAAAATAAATAAACTATGAGAATGGATTTAGCTGTGGAAAATAAAGAAGAAATAGAAAGCGAAGAAGAGGAGAATGGAACAATCGTGCAGGCAGAAACAAAAGAACAAGAAATACCAAAGACAATTGACCCGGAATTGGAGGAAATGTACAAAGCGGGAGTTCATTACGGATACACCCGAGGCAAACGCCATCCAAAAATGGCGGAATTCATCTTTGGCGCGAAAAACAATGTTGAGATTTTTGATTTGGACAAAACCAGGGAAAAATTAAACGAAGCCACCGATTTTACGCGAAAACTTGGAGCGGAAAATAAACAAATTTTAGTCGTTGGAACAAAGCCGTCCATCAAACATTTGGCGGAGAAATACGCCAAAGAAGCGGATTTGCCTTATTTCGCAAATCGCTGGATCGGCGGATTTTTGACGAATTTCGTCACTTTGCGGAAAAGAATGGATTATTTCGCGGAAATCAAAATAAAAAAAGAGTCGTCCGATTACAAGAATATTACCAGCAAAAAGGAAAGGATTAAAATTGAAAAAGAATTCGCGAGATTGGAAAAACTTTTTGCCGGAGTGACAACCATAAAAGAATTGCCCTCGGCTCTTTTAATCATTGATTCAAAAGAAGAAAATACGGCTGTAAGGGAAGCCAAAAGAAAGAAAATTCCGGTTATCGCCGTTTTGAACACCGATTGCGATTTGGAAGACGCCGATTACCAGATTCCGGCGAATGACGCCGCTCCGGCAAGCGTTGAATATCTTTTGAGCAAATTGACAAAGGCGTATTTGGAGGGGAAAAAATCTCAAAAAGTATAATATGAATGCAGAGAGCTTAAAACAACTTCGGGAACAAACCGGCGTTTCAATAATGCTTTGCAAGAAAGCGCTTGACGAGGCGAAAGGAGATTTTAAAAAGGCTCTTAAAATTCTGGAAACAAAAAGCAAGGTCGTGTCTCTTAAAAAAAGCGAACGCAAAACAGATTCCGGCGCGGTTGACGCTTATATCCACAGCAACAGGAAAGTCGGAGTTTTGATTGAATTGAGAACGGAAACCGATTTTGTGGCGAAAAACGAATTGTTTCAAAAACTAGCCCATGATTTGGCGATGCACATCGCCGCTTCAAATCCGAAATTTGTCAAAAAGGAATTGATTCCCGAAGAAATCAGGCAAGAAACTAAAAAAATTTACGAAGAAGAAGTTTCAGGGCTTGACAAGTCGAAAGAGCTTAAAGAAAAAATTATTGAAGGGAAACTTTTAAGCCATTTTGCCGAAATAACTCTTTACGAACAGCCGTTCGTGAAGGACCCTGATAAAAAAGTCGGGGAAATCGTTGAAGAAGCGATTTTGAAATTCGGGGAAAATATTGAAGTGGCGAGATTTTGCCGGTTTGAACTATAAACTATGAATTATTTAGAGCTGTTCGGTATTCTTTCTTTTGCGTCTTTCGCCGCTATGGTGTTGACGATTGTTTTGGGAATTAAAAAAATAAAGTCGCTTGACAAAATAACGGTTGAAAAAATACTCGCGGAAAATTCCGGTTTTTTTGAGCGCGAGATAGGCGCGAAACTGCGGATAGTTTCCGACAATTTCAAAAAAATCTTGGGACATCCGGAATTTCTTAAATTTCTTGAATTTTTCTTAAGAAGACTGCGGATTTTGGTTTTAAAAATTGAAAATTTTCTTTTGGAACGGATTGATTATTTGCGCGGCAAGAGGAAAATCAACTCAATGAACGGAGAGCATTCTTCGGAATTTATGAAAGAGATGAGCGATTGGAAGAACAACAACGACAAAGATAAGCGGTAAGCCACCCTAGCTCAACGGCAGACCTGCCCGCCATAGCCAGAGCCCCTTTAGTTCAGTGGTAGAACAGTGGTTTTGTAAACCACATACGTCAGTTCGATTCTGGCAGGGGGCTTTAAGATTAGATCTCCCGATTTTTGACCAGCTATTTCGCGGGCAGCGGGGCTTCGCGGACGCTTGCCTGCCGCAGGCAGGGCTCGCGGGAAAAAATTTTCCCCTCAACTCCCAGTTATTGCCGCTTCGCTTTTATTCCAATTTAAAAGCTTGGCGCAAAAAGGCAACGAAATTGACATTTTTAACTCGTTTTGGTAATTTGACAATATGGTCAAATTAGTGAACCAAACAACTTTTGCAGCTAAAATAAAGGATAAAAAACTCCCCATATTTACCGCTATTAATATTCGTACTCTTTTTGGAGTGTCTGCGGTTGCCGCGTCTGCTTTACTCTATAGATACAAGAAGCGGGGGTTTGTTTTACAAATTAAGCGTGGCTTATATAAATTGTCTGACGAGCAAGTTCCTGACTTGTATATGGCTAATAAAATCTATGCTCCGTCATATGTTTCTTTAGAATTTGCGCTTTCATACCACGGAGTTATCCCCGAAACAGTGTATGAAATCACCTCGGTTGCCGTAAAAGCCACCCGCCGATTTGAAACATTAGGCAAGATTTTTTCTTACCGCAAAATAAAAAAATCGGCCTTTACCGGCTATGAAATCCAGAAACAAAAAGGATTTAGTTTTATAATTGCCGATCCGGAAAAAGCGTTTGTTGATTCCAATTATTTTCGTATGCTTGGCGGGTTAAAACCGATTTCCCGACTTGATAAAGAAAAAATCAACCCCGAAAAAGCCCTGCGTTACGCAAAATTGTTCGGCAATTCTAAACTTATAAGCATCGTAAAAACAACCTTGCAATGATTACTATTGAAGCGCTCGAAAAATTGGCGCGGCAACAGCAAACCGGCGTGTTTCCGAACATAGTCCGTGAATATTTTCAGCAAGTTTTTTTAGGAGAGCTCTATAAGTTGCCGGGGGCGGAACGAATGCTTTTCAAGGGCGGTACGGCGCTTCGAATAATTTACGGCAGTCCGCGTTTTTCAGAAGATTTGGATTTTTCCCTATTTATGGTTCCACCGAGCCAAACAAAATCTTTTGTAGAGGGATTGTTTGTGAAGGTGTTGGCGAATATGGAGCGAGCCGGGATCAAAGTTGAGATAGGGGCAAAATCAGATGTTTCGATTGGAGGATATTTTGGCATAGCGACTTTTAAAATACTTGAATATCAGCCAGTTGGTGTTGAAATTAACATATCGGCGCGCAACGGCAGGGATATGCAAGGAGAGGTGGATAGCGTGGCGAATGATTTTGCGCCGACCTACACTGTCGTTCACTTGCCGCAAAATGAGATGGTGGAAGAAAAAATTTTTGGGGCGCTTCGGGAACGCAAGAAACCGCGAGACTTCTATGATCTTTACTTCATGATGCGCAGGGGAATGCTCACGCCTGATCAAAAAAAACGACTTACCGAAATAAAAGACGAAATTATTGGAGACTCAAGAAAAATTAATTTCCGCAGTGAGCTAGGAACTTTTTTGCCAGCCGATCATCAAGCAATCATTCGCGATTTTATCAGGGCGCTTGAAGCAGAATTGAACAAGCAAATCGGATAATTTTATATAAACATTAGATTTTTTCAGGAATTTCGCATAAAATGAGTTCGAGCGCAGTCGTAAAGACACTCAAAATTTTATGCCTTTTCCTAAAAAAGTTTTAATTATTGGCGGAGGATTCGGCGGGTTGAGGGCGGGATTGGATTTAGTCCGGCATAATTACGCCGATTTGGAAATTACCTTGATTGACAAAACCGGATGGCATTATTTTCCGCCGGAGTATTATAAATTGATTTATTTCCAAAAAGGAGACGACATTACGCGGGAATTTTATGAAAAAGAGTCTCATCGTTTCGCTATTCCGCTTTACGAAATTTTTTCCACCGAAGGCGGATCCGCCTTTTCTGGCGGAAAAAACAAGAAAAATTTTAAATTAGTCGTTGACGAAGCGATTAAAATCAATCTTAAACAAAACGAGGTTATAACCAAATCCGGCGCGAAAATTGATTACGATTATTTGATTTTGGCTTTGGGAAGCGAAACGGAATATTTCGGCAATTCATCGCTTAAAGAATTCGCCTATCCTTTTAAAACCGTTCAAGACGCCCTCAACATCAGAAATATTATTGACGAGCTCTTTTTTAAAAAGGCGAAATACGAACCGATTAAAATTTTGATTGTTGGAGGGGGTGTGACCGGATGCGAAGTGGGGGCAAATTTGGCGGAAACCGTTTCTCGTCTTGCCAAGATTCATTCTCATCCTCAAAAAAACATTTCCATTGAAATAATGGAGGGAGCGCCGAATATTCTTTCGCAATTGAGCGATTTTGCGAGAAACAGGGTTTTGCGAAGATTGGAAAATCTGGGAGTGAAGATAACGACAAACAATACGATTGTTGAGGCAAAAAAAGGAGAGGCTATCAACAAACAAGGCGAAATTATTCCTTATGATTTTTTGATTTGGACCGTCGGAGTAAAAGCTTGCGGCATAACGGAAAAATTAAACATTAAATTGGAAAAAAAAGGATTGGTTTCCGTTGACGAATATTTAAGAATCCCCGATTTCCAAAATGTTTTTGCCGTCGGAGATATTTCCTGCTTTAAAGATTTTGAAGGAAAGCCCTTGGCGATGACCGCTCAAAACGCCGTCTGGCAGGGAAGTTATATCGCTTATACGATTAAGCGTTTGATTCATGGCCGGAGAATTTACAAATTTCATCCGAAGAAATTCGGTTTTATCATGCCGCTTGGAAAAAATTACGGAGTGGCTGATTTGGGCTGGTTTAAAATTTGGGGGTTGCCGGCGATTTGGATGAGAAGACTCGCGAATTTGAGATATTTGCTCGGCATTTTGCCTCTGCGAAGAGCTTTATTTTATTGGCGAAAATGGTAGAATGTTAAATTCAAAATTCAAAAGCTAAAAGTTAAAATTATGGTTTATGATTTAGTTATTATCGGCGGGGCGAGCGCGGGATTGAGCGCCGCGATTTACGCCGCCAGAAAAAAATTGAATTTTATTTTGTTGACCGATAAAGTCGGAGGACAAAGTTTGCTTACGGACAGCATTGAGAATTATCCCGGTTTCGTTTCAATTTCCGGTCCGGAATTGGTGAAAAAAATGGAAGAGCAGGCATTGGCGTTAGGCGCTGAAATTAAGGAGAAAAAACTTGTAAAAAGCGTTCTGAAAATTGATAAAATTTTTGAAATAGAAACCCATGATGGCGAAAAATATCAAACCAAAACAATAATCATCGCTTCAGGCAAACATCCGCGGCCGTTGAATGTTCCGGGCGAGAAAGAATTGACCGGAAAGGGCGTCAGTTATTGTTCCATTTGCGACGCTCCTTTGTTTCAGGAAGTTCCGGTGGCTGTTGTTGGCGGAGGAAATTCCGGTTTGGAGTCGGCAACGGATTCCGTTCCCTACGCGTCGCTAATTTATGTTTTGGAATTCGGGCCAAAAATAATCGGAGACGAAGAAACCCAGGAAAAATTGAAAAAAACCGGCAAGGTTGAATTTATCGTTAACGCCCAGACATTAAAAGTCGCAGGCGATAAGTTTGTTGACGGCTTGGTTTACAAAGACAGAATTTCCGGCGAAGAAAAAGAATTGAAAGTTAAGGGAATTTTTGTTAATGTCGGGCAAACGCCGAGCGCCGGATTTGTTAAGGATTTTCTTGAATTAAATCAGCAGGGCGAAATAGCGATTGACCACAAAACAAATCAAACTTCGGTTGAAGGAATTTTTGCCGCCGGCGATGTGACCGACATAAAATACAAACAATGCGTTGTGGCGGCGGCCGAGGGCGCGAAAGCGGCTTTGTCGGCTTATAATTATTTGCAAAAGGCGTCGCGCCCATAGCTCAGTGGCAGAGCGCTTTCTTGACATGAAAGAGGCCTGAAGTTCAATTCTTCATGGGCGCAAAATAAAATAAATAATTGGGCTTGACAAAGATATTTAATTTTGCTAAAATTACTACGTATTTTTTGGTTCTTTTGAAGAAAAAAAAGGAATATCGCGATAATGATAGTTAGTGGTTAGCGGGCGATAATACTATTGGTTTTTCTATTTTCAGGTTGAAGCTTAGAGAGAGGAGAGAGAGATGGAATTAGCGTGTGGTATTGTCATTGGGTTGATTGGCGGTTTAACAATTTTTATACTTCTTTTACTGCCTTCTTCTTATGTTTTCCTGCCAGTAGTTGAAAAGGCAATCGCAAATTATCCGTTTTCAACTACAATGGAAGTAAAAAACGGAATAAAATAAGAGGGGTGGTGATGGGCACGAGGGATTGGATACAGGAGGGGAAGAATTTCTTTGTGGATGTCTTGTATAAAGGGGGGATAATTGTTGCTAGTAGAAGTGATTACCCGGTTAAAAAGGGCCATATAGTAATAATGAGGCCCACGAGTGGCATCTGTGGTTTTGAAGTTTGCTGGATGAGTCAAGAGCCGGTATCTCAATATAGTGATTTTAAATTAGCTATGTTGAGATTTGTTCGCTTGGTGTTGTCTCCGCTTTCTCGGTGATTTTTATGTGGTATGGATGTGGTAGGCGCTCATGGATTCTGTCTTGGGCGCCTTCTTTTTTTGTAAAATAAGTTTAAAATAAAGACGATGAACGACCCTATTTTAAAAGTTAATAAACTAAACGTTAAATTCAACGGAACAAATGTCATCCGCGACCTGAATTTTGAAATAAAAAAAGGAACGATGAGCGCGATTGTCGGTCCCAACGGCGCGGGAAAAACCGTTTTATTCAGAGCGCTTCTCGGTCTTATTGATTATAAGGGCGAAATTTCGTGGCAAAAAGACGCAAAAATAAGCTATGTGCCGCAACGCCTGACTATTGAAAGAGATTTGCCTTTGAGCGTTTATGAATTTTTTAAATTTAAAACTAGTTCCGATGAAAAAATATACGATGTTTTAGAAGCGGTGGGTTTCAAGGGAGATGAACACCATTTAAAGCATCATGTTTTGTCTTCTCTTTTGGGAACGCTCTCCGGCGGAGAGCTTCAGAGAATTTTAATCGGCTGGTCTATGCTCGGCGAACCGAATGTTTTGCTTTTTGACGAGCCGACTTCGGGAATAGACATCGGAGGGGAGGAGACGATTTATCATTTTCTCCACGAGCTTCATAAAAAATACGATTTGACGATTGTTTTTATAACTCACGATATCCATATTGTTTATGAATACGCCGACCTGGTTATTTGCCTGAATAAAACAATGATTTGCAGCGGACAACCCCAGCAAGCGTTAAGTCCGGAGATTTTGGTCAAATTATTCGGTCATTCCGGCGTTTATGCTCACGCGCACAAATAATTTTAGGTAGAAATAATATGCTTGATTTTGTTTTTATTTTAAGCTTGATTACCGGGATTTTTGTCGCCAGCGCGGCTTCTTATTTGGGTTCTTTTATGGTTTTGCGCCGGATGGCTCTGGTTGGCGACGCGTTTACTCACATCGCTCTTCCGGGAATGGGCATCGCTTTTTTGTTGCAGGCAAATCCTTTTGTCGGCGCTTTTGTATTTTTGGCTTTTGGCGCGTTTGCCATCTGGTTTTTAGAACATAAAACAAAAATTTACACCGAAGCGCTAGTCGGCGTTATTTTTACCTTGGGTTTGGCGCTCGGCATTTTAATCACTCCCGAGCCGGAATTGTTTGAGGCGTTGTTCGGCAACATTTCCGAAGCAACGATTTTAGGAACAATAATTTCAGCCGGCTTGGCTTTGGCGGTTTTAATTCTTATTTTTAGAATTTCTCGGCAAGTCATGATGGGAATAATCTCGGAGGATTTCGCGAAAGCTAACGGCGTTAAGATTGAAATGATTAATTTATTTTTTTTAATTATGGTCGCCGTTATCACCGCGCTTGGCATAAAAATCGTCGGCGCGCTTTTAATGGGCGCTCTCGTCATCATACCGCCCGCCGCCGCCAAAAATTTAAGCCGGAGTTTGAATGAATACGGCGTTTTAAGCGTTGTTTTCGGCGTAGCAAGCGTTGTTTTGGGATTATTCGCTTCCAAAATTTTCGGTTTTCCCTCGGGTCCGATGGTTGTTCTGACGAGCGCGCTCATATTTTTCTTGTCTTTTTTAAGATTTTTTTTTAGAATTAGATAAAATATCATTATGCTTTCAAGAATTCCAATTGATTTGGGAAAAGTTAAAAAAGAGGATACGGATAAAGAAATTCTCCGCGTTGCCATAAGCGCGGAGCTTGACGCCGTCAATCTTTATGAGCAATTGTACAGCGCGGCCGGTGACGAAGACATTAAAAAGGTTTTTCTTGAAATCGCAAAAGAAGAAAAAACTCATATCGGCGAATTTCAAGCCCTGCTTTTGCGTAAAGACGAAGAACAAAAAAGAGAATTGGAAGAAGGAAGACGTGAAGTTGAAGAATTAATATGATAAAAATCGGACAAAAAATTCAGGATTTTGAGCTTGAAGCCTATCATAACGACGAAATCAAGAAGATTAAGCTTTCCCAATATAAAGGGAAATGGCTGGTTTTGATTTTTTATCCGGCTGATTTCACTTTTGTTTGTCCGACAGAACTTGAGGAAGCCGCCCAATATTATAATGAATTTAAAAAAGCGGGAGCGGAAATTTTAAGCGTCAGCGCGGATACGGTTTTTGTCCATAAAGCGTGGCATGATGTTTCTCCGGCCATTAAAAAAGTTAAATATCCAATGCTCGCCGACCCGACCGGAAAACTTTGTCAGGAGTTCGGCACTTACATAGAAGAGGAAGGACTTTCTTTAAGAGGCAGTTTTATAATTGACCCCGATGGAATTTTGCGGGCTTTTGAAATGAACGACAACAGCATCGGACGGAGCGCGGAAGAACTTTTGCGCAAACTTCAGGCGGCAAAATTCGTCAGGGAGCACAAAGGCCAGGTTTGTCCGGCAAGCTGGACTCCAGGCAAAAAAACTTTAAAGCCCGGATTAAAACTTGTGGGCAAGATTTAAAACATGGCTTATGAAGCAAAAAATTTTGAACGCTTAATCGGGCTGAACGGTTTTAGCGACCAGTTGTTGAAAAACCATTTCATTCTTTATCAGGGTTATGTGAATAACACCAACAAGCTTGATGAAATTTTAAAAGGATTTGAAAAAGAAGGAAAATTTAGAACTCCGGAATTCGCCGAACTTAATCGCCGTTTCGGCTGGGAATTTAACGGAATGCGGCTTCATGAATATTATTTTGAAAATCTGGCGAAAGAGCCCAGGGAAATGGATAAAAATTCCGAATTATTCAAAAAAATCATTCAGGAATTTGGCTCTTATGAAATGTGGGAGAAAGATTTTAAATCAATGGGAGCGATGCGGGGGATTGGCTGGGTTATGTTGTATTTTGACCAAAAGGCCGGCCGGCTTTTCAATGTTTGGATAAACGAGCATGATGTCGGCCATCTTTCCGGCGCTTTGCCCGTATTGGTAATGGATGTTTTTGAACATGCCTATATGCTTGATTATGGCCTTAAAAAAGCCGATTATATTGAGCGATTTTTCAAGGCAATTGACTGGGAAGTCGTTGAAAAAAGATTTTAATTTGACTTTTAAAAACAAATTTGCTATATTCTTCAATGTGAGTGTCTAGGCAGGCACATACCTTTACTAAGTCTGCGTAAAACCCCCAGCAATGGGGGTCTTGCGTTTTTATTATTCCTGAAATTTTGTTATTCTTGAAATTGCCGGAGGAAAAGGCGCTCACTAAAGACTTAGTATGGAGCAAGCCATTCCTTCGGCTTTGCGTTTTTTGGGGAAAACTTTTTTTGTTTTGCCGGTAATTTCTTTTATGCTGTTCAAATGAAGAAAAATAAAATTTTAATAGCCATATTCATTTTATTTTTAGTTCCAATATTTTCTTACGGCCAAGATTTTAATAAATTGACGGGTCCCGGACTTTCTCCCGACAGCCCCTTTTATTTTTTTGACCGGTTGGGCGAATGGGCGAGAATGAATCTTTTTACTTTTAGGGAGAAAGCGAAAATAAGAATAAAGATTCAATACGCGGAAGAGCGCTTGGCTGAATTGGAAAAGATTTCAAAAAAGAAAAATATTTCTCCCAATGCGATAAACAAGGCGAAAGACAGATTGAATAAGTTTTCCGACGAGGCGATGAGAGAAGCGCGGAAATTGGAAAAAGATGGAAAGAAACTGCCTTCCGACATAGAAGAAAAATTAAATTTTCTCGCCAAAAGGCAAGAAGATGTTTTGAATAAAGTAATGGAACAGGTCCCCGAGGCGGCAAAACCGGTTATTGAGAGGGTTATTGAAGAATCAAAAGAAAGATTTGAAAAAAGAATTGAGAAAAAAATTGAAACTCCAAAAATAAAAATAGAAACGCCCCAGTTAAAAATTGAAGCGGTTCCTCTTTCTAAGATTCGCGAAATTACAATCACTGACAATGGTTTTGAACCCTCAAAAATTGAAGCTGAAAAAGGAATGATTGTCCGCTGGTACAATAAATCTTCTAGAGAATCTTGGCCGGCGTCGGCTTTTCACCCGACTCACGCTCAATATCCCGAGAAAGGCGGATGTATTGGCAGCGCTTTTGACGCTTGCCGCGGAATTCCTCCCAACGAAGCTTATGAATTTGTTTTTAATGTTGCCGGAACTTGGAGTTATCACGACCATTTGGGTCCGGGCTCGCAAGGAGTGGTTATCGTTAAATAAATTTCTAAATTTTTTGATGAACTGGGCAGAAATGAGCCGAGCGGCCGCTGATTTTTATTCTTTTAATTATTCCGCCGTCTTTGTTTTTGCATTTTGTTCCGTCCATTTGATAGGCGTTTTGAATGTTTTGATATCCGCCTTTTTCGCCCGAAGGACGGCGGTAATCGGATATTGAGTCTCCCTTGGATTGAATCGCGAGATTTAAAACTTTTGGAATAGCTTTGTAAATTTCTTTTAATTCTTTTTCGCTTAATTTTTGAGCGGGTTTTAAGGGATGAACTCCGGCTTTCCACAGAATTTCGTCGGAATAAATATTGCCAATGCCGGCAATCGCTCTTTGGTCCATCAAAACCTGTTTTATTTTTCTCCTTGTGTTGACCAAAGCTTTTTTGAATTTTTCAAAAGTAAAATCCGATTCAAGCGGCTCCGGCCCCAATTCCTTCAATTCTTTTAAATTTTCCAATTCGTCGGTATTCCAAATTAAAACTTTGGCGAATTTTCGCAAATCGGAAAGAGCAAGCTCAAAGCCGTTGGAAAAAAATAAAATTAAATGCAGAAAACGATTACGGGGGTCGTTTTGAATCGGGCCGGACAGAACGCTCATCCAGCCGTTTTCTTTCCATTTCCATTTTCCGTATAAAAGATGGCCGGTAAGTTTTTGATGAATAATGAGAGTTTTATTGCCGCTTAAATTTATTAAAATAAACTTCGCCCTTCTTTTGAGATTTAAAATTTTTTTGCCGACGAGTTCTTTTTTAAAATTTTTAAACCAATCGGTCCAGACATCGGTGATTTTCAGTCCGGGCAATATCTTGTTTAAATCAGAAACAATTGTTTGAACTTCCGGGAGTTCGGGCATACCGTATTATAAAGGTCAAAAGTCAAAAATAAAATAAAAAATCACTATTGAGGTTCAACCTCCATAGTTGTAATTCATAAAAAGAAAAAGCCCGCTAAGATATAGCGGGGAGCAGTTGGTCTGCTCAGTCCTTGTTGGTGCTAGGCGATGGTCTTCGTTTCGGTCTCGGTGGGCGCGCCGGCGGAAAGGGGAAATTTCTGAACGTCGTCCCAGTTCTCCTCGGGAGAGAGCTTGTTCTGCCGCACGAGTGTGTAGATAATCCTCAGCTTTTCCAGGTTCGGAGCGGCGACACTGATGTCCTGCCACTCTTCATGCTCGATGTAGTTCCCCATCATGTCCGAGCGCGTCCTGCCTTCGGTCTTCACCATCAGGGTCGCGCCCTCGTTGCGGTAGATGCCCTCCATGCGGAATCCCCGATAGATCCGATCCCTGAGCGTCACTTTCTCGATGAGCTCTTCGGGGATGTTGAGCGCGTCCATCGTCGGGTCGAAAACGTCCTCATAGATGTTAAGGTACTTCTTGCCCGAGTTGGAGTGGGTTTTCACCTCGACGTCTCCCAGAAGTCCCTGCTCCTTGAGAGCCGCTAGCCGTTTCTCTACGTCGTTCTTCAACCAGATGACGTACATGTCAAACTCTCCTTTCTTGTTTCCGCTACAGATTCCGTGTCGGGGTTATTCCCGGCTCCGTTCCATAATGCGGTACGGCAAGTATAGTATAGTCGGCTACAAAAGTCAAGCCCAAACAAAAAACCAGTATTTCTGCTGTTTTTACGGCCTAAATTATATGGATTCTCGGATTAAAATTTTTTCTTCCTTTCAAGATGCAAAACTGCCAATTCATTTTTACTGCCTAATTTTTCCATATCCGCCCACTAGGAATTGAACCTAGAACCTTGGGCTTAAGAGGCCCCTGCTCTGCCAATTGAGCTATGGGCGGATAGTGGCAATTCTAAAAAATTTTTGCTATATTTGCAATTAGCGGGATGGAGAAGTAGTATCTCGTGGGGCTCATAACCCCAAGCCCCGGGTGCAAATCCCGGTCCCGCAACTAAAATTTATGAATGAAAATTTTAAATCAAAGATTGAATCTTTGCGAAATGAGGTCAGCCATTTAGCTGGCCGTCTTTGACCTGGCTTCCAAAAAGAAGCGTTTTTTGGAGTTGAAAGAAGAGTTAGATGACCCGGAAATTTGGGCCGACCAGGCAAGAAGCAAGGAATTGCTTAAAGAAATAAAAAATCTTGAAGAAGAAATTAAGCCAATTGACCGTCTTTTGGACGAAGTTTTGGCTTTGGAAGACCTCGCCGCAACCGAAGAAGAGGAAGAAAACGCCGCTGAATTGGAAAAAAATTACGAAACGCTTTTGAATTATTTTGAAAAAATAAAAAACAAGTCTTCGCTTAGCGGCGAATACGACGAGCGCGACGCCATTGTTTCCATTTACGCCGGCGCGGGCGGAGACGACGCCGAAGATTGGACGGGCATTTTGCTTAAAATGTACCATCAGTGGGCGAAGAGGCATAATTTTGAAGCGAAGATTTTAGACCAGCATAAAAATGAATTCGGCGGATACAAAAACATCACTTTTGAAATAAAAGGGAAATTTGCTTACGGCTGGCTTAAAAATGAAGCCGGCGTGCACCGCTTAGTCAGGATTTCTCCTTTTTCTCCGAAAAAACTTCGCCATACTTCTTTCGCTTTGGTTGAGATTGTTCCCAGAATTATTCTTCCGAAAGAAGTTGAAATCAATCCGGCGGATTTGGAAATCAGATTCACCCGTTCTTCCGGCCCCGGCGGTCAGAATGTCAATAAAAGAGAAACCGCAGTCCAGATTTTTCATAAGCCGAGCAAAATTCAGGTTAAGTGCGATTCCGAAAGAAGCCAGGAAATGAACCGCCAAAAGGCGATGGAAATTTTAAGCTCAAAGCTTCTTAAATTAAAAGCGGAAGAAACAGAAAAGGAAAAAAAGGCGTTGAAGGGCGAAATTCCCCAAAAAATAGAGTGGGGGCATCAAATCCGCTCTTATGTTTTTCATCCTTATCGGCTTGTCAAAGACCACCGCACCAATGTTGAAACCGGCAATGTTGAAAAAGTTTTAGCCGGCGAAATTGACGATTTTTTGAAAGCGGAGTAAAATAATCAAATGATTGAATTCCAGGAAGTTTCAAAAATTTACACTCATGATTCCATCGCCCTGGACAATGTCTCGTTCCACATCAAGCCGAAAGAGTTTGTTTCTATTATTGGAGCTTCGGGCGCGGGCAAGACTACGCTTTTAAAACTGCTTATGGCTGAAGAAAAACCGAGTTCGGGCAATGTTTTTTTTGAATCCGCCGATGTCCACGCGCTTTCGCTCGGCGATTTGTATAAAATAAGAAGAAAAATGGGGGCGATTTTTCAGGATTTCAAGCTTCTTCCGACAAAAACCGTTTTTGAAAATATCGCCTTTATTCTTGAAATAGCCGATCATCATACGGATAAAGAGATTGAAGCCGACACTTTTCAGATTCTTGAGTTGGTCGGATTGGGTAATAAGACTTCTTATTTTCCAAGCGACCTTTCGGCCGGCGAACGCCAGCGGGTCGCCATCGCGAGAGCCATTGTCAATCATCCCGATGTGATTCTGGCCGACGAGCCGACCGGAAATCTCGACCCTCTCAACACAAAAGACATTGTTGACTTGCTGATAAAAATAAACGAAATGGGAACAACCGTTATCTTGACCACTCACAATAAAGACATCGTCAATTCTTTGCAAAAACGGGTAATAACTCTGGAGAAAGGAAAAATAGTCAGAGATAATCATACGGGGGCGTATCTTATATGAACAGTCAATTAAAAAGAATTTTAAAATATGGGCTGATTGGATTCTGGCGGAACGGCTGGATTTCCATTGCCGCCATTTTCACGATGGTTTTGGCTTTATTTGTCATTGGTTCGCTTATATTTTCAAGCGCGTTGTTCAATTCAACTCTGGAAAGAATTAAAAACAAAGTTGACATAAGCGTTTATTTTAAAGACGCGACCGAAGAAAAAGACATAATCGCCGTTAAAGAAATTTTGTCCTCGCTTCCGCAGGTGAAAGAAGCGGATTATGTTTCAAGGCAAAGGGCTCTTGACGAATTCAGGGAAAAACACAAAAATAACGCGCTTATCATTCAATCGCTTGACGAGCTCGGTTCAAATCCGTTTAAGGCGAACATAAACATAAAAGCGAAAGACCCGGCTTATTACGAAGCGATAAGCAAATTTTTGAACGAAGGAGAATTCAGCGGCGCGATTGAGAAAATAAATTATTACCAAAACAAAGCCGTTATTGAACGGCTTTCAGAAATTTTGGATGTTTCGCAAAGAACCGGTTTTATAGCAGGTTTGATTTTGGCGTTTATCGCCGTTTCCGTGACATTCAACACTATCCGGCTCGCCATTTACAACAGTCGGGAAGAAATTAAGGTGATGCGGCTGGTTGGCGCGAGCAATAATTTCGTTCGGGGGCCGTTTTTGTTTGAAGGAGCGCTTTACGGCTTGATTTCGGGATTTATCGCGCTCATAATATTTCTGCCGCTTACTTATTGGCTGGGGCCGAAAACTTTGGCTTTTTTCGGCGGACCGAATATTTACGACTATTATCTGGCGAATTTTCTCCGGTTCTTTTTGATTCTTGTCATAGGCGGCGCGTTTTTAGGCGTTATCTCGTCTCTTATCGCCACCTTTAGATATTTGAAGGATTAAATAAGCTTAATTTCTCTTTTAAAATTTGCTACTGTTTTTTATATGACTTGGGATTACAAACAAGACGAATATAACAAGCAGGCGCAAGCTGACCCGATTTGGCGTTTAGAGCGGCTGATAAATTACGGACTGGGAGAAGAAAAAATCAATCGCGAAGAACTTAAAAAGCATCTCGCGCAATTAAAAATTCCGAACGATCGTCGGGCTTTTTTTGAACTTCTATTATGGAACAGGCTGTTTTAAACGAGGCCCAAAAAAAAATTATTAAGGCCGTTGCGGAGGAGCCGAATTTGGCTGATTTTTATTTAACCGGCGGCACGGCGCTTGCGGCTTATTATCTTCAACTGAAGAATTGAAAGATTTTTTTGCGGAAAAAGCGAAAGAACTTGAGTCAAAAATTTTTGAATAGAATTTTATTTTGCAGAAGAAAATTGTGTATATTGAAAATAAAGATACGCTTAACGAAGCAAGACAACGAGAAATATTTTTAAAATCTGGACAGGGAAGAAAATGGCTTGATGAAAACCTTTTATAGCGTGCGTATTTGTTTCCCGAATTGCCGGGTCATCTAACGGTAGGATAGTGGACTCTGAATCCACTCATCTTGGTTCGAATCCAAGCCCGGCAGCCAGCTTTCGTCAAGGCCACGGCATGGCTATGTATTACACATATATTTTAATATGAAATTACTTTTGACATCAGGTGGACTCATAAATAAATCTATAGCGAATGCTCTGTTTGACATGGTTGGCAAGAAGCCAGAGAATACTTCTCTAGTTTTCATTCCCACTGCTTCCAATGTGGAGGTCGGAGACAAAGGTTGGTTTATCGACGACCTCATCAATCTTAAGAAGCAGAATTTTAAATCAATAGATATTGCTGATATTTCTGCTGTTTTAGAGAAAATCTGGAGACCGAAAATGGAAGAGGCGGATATATTATTTTTTGAAGGAGGAAATACATATTACCTCATGGAATGGTTAAATAAATCTGGTCTAACTTGGCTTTTGCCTAAACTTTTAGAGACTAAAGTTTATGTGGGATCAAGCGCAGGAAGCATGATAACGAATCCCGACCTAGCCCTCAAAATATCTCAGGTGGTATATGGAGAGGATTTTGATAAAACAGAAGATATGCCGGGGCTTAATTATGTAAATTTTTATTTTCTACCACATTTGAACTCCCCACACTTTCTCAAACTTCGAGAAGAAAATATTCGAGAAGCGGTAAAAGGAATGACAAGGAAGGTGTACGCTCTTGATGACCAATCAGCGCTTAAGGTTATCAATGGAAATGTTGAGATAATCAGCGAAGGTCAGTACTTAGAATTGAATTGATTAAATGTCTCTCGAGACTCCCCATTTCCTCAATTTTTTGATTGAGGATTTGTGGTTTTATTGTTAAAATTTAAGCAGGCGGAATACAAAGCCCGACTATTAATACTGTCCAAAAAATCGCCAAAGCGTTGAGCGTTGGTTTAGGGGATTTAACGAAATAAAAACACTAAAGCATTAAAACTATGGCAAATATACAGCACTACATTTTTATAGATGAATCGGGAGATCCGGGAAAACCTTTTGAAACTGATGCAACTGGAAACAAAATCCCGACAGGAGCAAGTGTTTTTTATATTCTCACAGCAATTTATCTTGATTCCACAAAATTGTTTGCATTAGAAAATGAAATTATGGAAATTCGCCAGAAATACGGGTTTAGAAGCGAGATAAAATCTACTATCATTCCTCTTGAAATGTATAAAGATTTACTGGGGATTATAAATAAGATTGAGATACCTATTTATTACCGTCTCATAGACAAAACGACATATAAGGGAAAGTTTGCTGTATCTGGTCACACAAAACTTCATAACATTTTTGACGATTATAATTTATCGAAACTCGTACTATTTGCCACAAAGAAACAAAATCTAATAGAATCAGAGGTTGTGATTGACCGAGCTGATAGGAGAATGTTTAACGGAGATTATTTCAGTAGTTTCGACAGTTATCTATTTGATCGGGTTAATACTAAAACCATCAAGCGTATAAAACATATTACTCATGTGAACTCGGAATATGTGAATGCTATGCAATTATCAGATCTAGTCAGCGGAGCAATCAAAGATTATTTTACGGGCAAAAATAAGGATTTAAGAAAAGTAATCGATAAAAAACATCTCTACAAAATATGGTAAAAACCAAAAGAGCGGGCCCTAGACCTAGGACACGCTCTTTTGGTACAAGTATTAGATTTACTTATACCTAGAGTATAGTCTATTGGGTTTATTGATGTCAAGGGAATAACTATTGAGGTTCAACCTCCATAGTTCAAACCTCCATAGTTCAATAAAGCATTAGCAAACGAAGGGATAATCAAGAGAGAAGAAGTTAATAGAACGAGAAAAGAAGTTTTAGATAATTTGAAAAATGTAAATCCTAAAAATTACGAAGCATACAAGAAAGCTTTATTGGAAATGGGAATTGATATAGAAAAATAAACTTAAGAAATAATTTATTTTATAGTGGTTATTACGTGATTTTTAAATAGCTATTTACAATTATGTTGAAGATATTAATCGCTTTGTTTTTATTTATTATTATAATTTCTATCTTTGGAGATTATAAACTTGAAACTTCTTTACTATTAGTTTTTTTAATTGGGTTGCCAGCTGCGTTTTTTCACGCTTTTGTTATAGAAAAGCGAAATTTAAGAGATATACTTAAAGATGAAGAGAGTCTTTGGAATTGGAAAGGAATTTTTGGATTATTCATAATAGTGCTAATTATTTATTTTTTATCGTTGATTTTTTAAAGATATATTAATGATTTTTCAGACATCGGATATGCCAATGTAAAATTCCAAGCTTGATTTTTAGCCCCAGCTAAGTTTTATAGATTTGAATATGGCATAAAATTTTGAACACTTGGTCAACAAAAAATAGGAGAAACGAAAAATAAAAATCGGCTCCGAGAAGCCGACTTTTATGGAGGGTGTGTCTTTTGGCCGAAATCGGAAAACATTTTTTCCTCAGTCGCGTCCAATTTGAACATCTTTTCCGAGAAACCCGAACTCTTAAATCATATAGTTATGACGGAAATTAAACCCTATAAATAAAGTGTTTCCGTAGGTGGTCTCGGCCACCATTTCTATTAAATTTTCAGAATCTATTTTTATTTTAGTTAAAACAAAATATATGTCAATACATATGTTAATAAAAATTTAGCCAATAAAAAAAATAGGCCGGAAATTGTAGAGAGCGGGATGATAAGGGAGGAGAAGCGAGGGCGGGCAAAAATTCCTCCCCCCAACCCCCTTCCTTTTTGCCCGCCTCCGCCAGAGGCGGACAGGTGATCTCAAAGTTTTTCAGAAGTCAGCGTCCGGATTTTCGCGGAAAAAAGTCCCGCCTGCGCCGAGCCTGCCTGACCGGTAGGCAGGGCTTCGGCGGGCAGGTCGGATTTTTGAACACATTGTCAGAGATTATTTTTGCGTTTTATATTCCTCTATGTTAACATAAATCAATGAGGTTAACAAAAAAATCTGTGAAAAATAAAGACTTTTTTAGTGTCAGTGAACTGGCTCAACTATTAGGAATCAGCCGTATTGCCGTTTTTAAAAGAATTAAAAAAGGACAAATAAAAGCCGTTAAAATCGGCAGATTTTTTGCTATTCCCAAAGAAGAATTAAAAATAATTTTAGGTGTGATTTTAGGAAACAAAGATAAGGCAATAATTGATGAGGCGGTTAAAAAAATAGTTAAAGAATACGGCGAGACCCTTAGACTTTTGGGCCGGGAATAAATTTCCAATTATGAAAAAAATTACCCTGGCAGAAGTAGAGTATATTGCTTTTAGATTAGCTAAAGAATTATTAAGTTTTCATGAACCAATTCCTAATTTTTCCACGCGCTTTCCGAATATTTTGGAAAGCTGTCTTGCCGCGCCGTTCCAGAGATTTTATAAAAAAGACGCTTATTCCGGTCTTATCCCCAAAGCCGCTATTTTGTTTTATTTGGTGATTAAAAATCATCCTTTTCAAAACGGCAACAAAAGAATCGCGATGACTGCCTTGTTCGTTTTTCTTTACAAAAACAAAAAGTGGCTCAAGGTAGATAATCAAGAACTATATAATTTTGCGAAATGGGTTGCCGAAAGCAATCCAAAATTAAAAGAAGAAACCGTAAAAGCCGCAGAAAAATTTATTAAAACTTATATGGTGAGTTTGTGATAAAATAAATTTGGCGGGATTCTTCGGGTCAGCGGCTGAATTTTTGCGGAAAAAAATTTGGAGGCGGAAGTTGGGGAAGTTTTGAGAGCGGCAAGGTTGCCCGAATCAGCCGTTCAATTCCCCGCACATCGCCCTTCTCGTTTGGCATGGCGAAAGAGACGGCGTGTCCGGCGCCGCCGATTCTCCCTGTCCGTCCGATGCGATGAACATAATCCCCCGGGCTCTGGGGAAGGTCGTAATTTATGACGAGTTCAATTCCTTTGACATCTATGCCGCGGGAGGCGATATCCGTGGCAACAAGAATTCTATAGGCGCCGTTCCGGAATCCTTCAAGCGCTTTTTTGCGTTGATTCAAAGATAAATTTGAGTGAAGTTCCGCCGCCGCGTGGCCCAGGGCGCGAATGCGCGCGACAATCCGTTTGGCGCCGAATTTCGTGCGGGAAAATATCAAGATAGACCCTCTATACTCCGTTAAAATTTTTTCAAGAAGCCGCGATTTATCCTGTTTTTCCACGAAAAAAAGTTCCTGCGTGATTTTTGCCGGGGGAGTTCCTGTCGGCGCGACTTCAATGCGTACCGGGAATTTCATATAAGAGCGCGCGATGGCAATTATATCCTGCGGCATGGTCGCCGAGAAGAGCATAGTTTGCCGGTCGCGGGGCAATTGCTGGAGAATGCGTTTGAGTTGCGGCGCGAAACCCATGTCAAGCATCCTGTCCGCCTCGTCCAAAACGAGAACGGCGATTGATTTGAGCGAAACTGTTTTTTGCTCCAGGTGGTCAATGATTCTTCCCGGAGTGCCGATTATAATCTGGGGATTCCTGCGAAGAGATTGAATTTGGCGGCCAATGGGCTCGCCGCCGATTAAAACCGCCGTCCGCGCGCCCACAGGCGCTCCTATTCTATGAAAAACTTCGTTCACCTGGAACGCGAGTTCGCGCGTCGGCAATACGACAAGCCCTTGCTTTCCGCGAAGCGCGGCTTGAATCATAGGCACGCTGAAAGCAAGCGTTTTTCCGGTGCCGGTCTGGGCAACGCCGACCATATCCTTTCCCTCTATCGCCAGCGGGATTGATTTTTCTTGAATGGGCGTGGGAATTTTGAAATTGAGCTTGTCAAGAACGGCGAGAATGTTCGGCGCGATGCCAAGGTCGTAGAAATCGGACGCGTTAGTCATAAAATTAATCGCTTTCTTATTCTTTGGTTTTTATTGATTCGGACAGATACGCGTTTAATCTCTCATAAATTACGCCCGTTAATCTTCTGAACAATTCTCTTTTTCTCCAGAGCGAATTATTTTCCGAAAGTTCTTTATTCTTAATTTTATTCAATTCCTGAATGACCATATATCTTGAATGCCCCAAATCAACGCCCGACTTTATATTTATGTCTTCCAGCCCCTGATAAATCTTTTTCAAATAATCGTATTTGTTCGCGATATTTAATTTTTGGTTGGCTTTTGCGCGGCTCGAAAGGCCGTTGTGAAGAAACGAGTTCAGCTTAATATGCTCAACAAAATCGTGAATAGCCGTAAAAAAAGCAAAACTCGCCGGTGTTTCCAAAACCTTTTTGAATTTTTTATCCAAATCCAATTTCTTTTTTTCCATCGCCTTCATATATCCGCATCATATCACAACCGCGGGAAAATAGCGATAAAAGAAGAATTATTTCCAAGAAGTTGACCCCGTTAGAAATTACTAAATTAATTGGGTTTACGGAGATAATTATTATGAAGCGCATGATAAACTAAATTTCTAACGGGGGTTGATTCTTTTCGCGTTAAACGATAGAATTGTTTAAATGAAGAGCGAAGAAGTCAAACTTGTGGCTGGTTTTTTGGCGTCGGCCTTGGACATAGAAGATAAAATGAGCGAAAGCGTTTACGGCGAGTTTTTGAAACGGGAGACTTGGCCGGCCAATTTGGATGAGGGCGCTTTTAAGTCAATAAAAGAGTTTTTATTTATTTTGATTGGAGAAACAAAAGAGCATGAAAAAATATTCTTGAATTTAAAAAATAATTTAAACGGCAATGTCAAATAACGAAAGAAAAGAGAAATTAACGAATGAATTTGTTTTTATGAAAGATTTTGAAAAATCGGCCAAGGATTTTTATTTGAAAGTCGCTTCGGACGGAAGAGTGTCTGATGAAAAGATTAAAAAAGTGTTTAGAGAAATAGCGCAAGACGAGGAACGCCACGCTGAAATAGTTCAAAAAATCATAGATATTATCAAAATCAATCTATAAAGAGTTTGAAAATCGCGTTGCCGAATATCAGAATTCCGACAATCAACGAGGCGAGCGAAAAAATAAAAACCGCGGCCGCCACCAGGTTTTTAATTTTGCGAATTTCCGGACTCGGCTCTCTGGAAATAAAGTTAAGCGTCTGTTCAATCGCGGAGTTGATAATTTCCGCGCCCAACACCAAGCCGACACAGAGAATAACAAGCGCTTTTTCAACGGCCGTTAATTTCAAAATAACGGAAAAAATTACCGCCATCGCGCCGATTAATGATTGAATGGCGAAATTGCGTTCATGAATCGCTTCTTTTAATCCTTCAAAAGCGTGGCTAAAACTTTTTAAAAGAGATTTTTGGTTCATATTCGCGTTTTCTATATTTTATCAGCCAGCGGCTTATGGAATTCTTGCATATTGTTTTATTCCCCGGCGTGGTCGGAGCCGCTTGACTCTCGGCTTCGCTCGTCCCGCTTCGCGGGACACCATGCCCGCTCAGCCTGCGAGACACTTTTCTCAAACAAAGCCGCTGGCTTATGGAATTCTTGCATATTGTTTTATTCTACGAATTAATTCGCTTGGATAGAAGGGACGCGCCGATTGCCGCGGCGTATTTGCCGAGTTTTGAACGCCGGATTTCGCCTTTTATCCCGTTTATCCGCAAGAAAGAGGCAAATTTGTTAAAAAAATTTTTTTGTCTTCCGAGTCCGCCGCCGACAACAATAATTTCCGACTCATATTTCTTTGCCAATTTTGAAACATTGGCTCCGAGAAAATTCGCCAAAATATTTTTATTCCGAATTTTTTGATACTCTTTTTCCCAAATTTCCGGTTCTTCAAATTTTTTTATTTTTTGGACAACGCCGTTTTTGGCAAAGGCCCGGCCAACGCCCGTGCCGACAGTCAAGCCAAAAACTCTTTTTGTTTTTTTAGCCGAGCCCGGCGCGATTTCGGCTTTTAAAAAAGCGCGAGCGTCGTTGTCAACCGCCAAAGAAACGTTCTCGGGAAAAACTTTTCTGAAATCAAAATTTTTAATTTTGGGGATATTGGGAGCGAAAACAAGAGTGGTGTTTTTGACGACGCCGGCCGCGGCTATACCGATTGAAAAATCCGCCCCATTTTTCGGCTTTAATTTTTTAAAAATATTTTTAAGCTCGTTCTCCAATCTTTTTTTATTTTGCGGCGTGGGCGTTTCCAAAGATTTTAAAATTTTTTTGCCGTTCCAAAGAATCGTTTTTATTTTCGTTCCGCCGATATCAATGCCGACGCGATAATATTTAGCAGGGGATTTTGATTGCATATATTCCTATTATATCCTAAAATTCCCGCTATGCCCAGTAAGACAAAATCGAATGCTAAATCTAATTTCTTGCCGAGCATAAACATGTATTATTACCAAATCATATTTAAACATAATAGTCGGATGTTTACTTGCGGATTTAGCAAGAAATATTC
>Ga0209343_10000174_pt1 | contig 84852 bp, 98 predicted proteins | sample RifCSPlowO2_02_FD_184026 | JGI IMG/M metagenome (GOLD analysis project Ga0209343, IMG submission 184026) | Groundwater microbial communities from Rifle, Colorado - Rifle CSP2_plank lowO2_0.2 (SPAdes) (version 2) | ecosystem: Environmental > Aquatic > Deep subsurface > Groundwater | place...
GGAGTGCTTAATTTTATGGCGGATATGTCCAAACATTTGAGTATTGCGGTTGAACAGAGCGAAGATGAGATGGCATCCTTAAATATGGTGCTTGGAGGATGGTACGGCGGTGCTAGGGCGATGACTACAACATCGGGCGGAGGTTTTGCTCTGATGGGTGAGGCACTAAGTCTTAGCGGAATGACAGAGACTCCTGCAGTTATCTACCTCGCCCAGCGACCTGGTCCTGCAACAGGACTGCCGACAAGAAGCGAGCAGGGTGATTTAAATTTGGCACTCTACTCTGGACACGGTTTTTTCCCTCGCATTGTTTTAGCACCGGGGAGTTTAAGAGAGTGCATAGATTATGGTTATCTTGCTTTTGAGATGGCGGATAAATATCAAACACCGGTAATTATTTTAAGCGACCAATACTTGGCAGATTCTATCTCCATGATAAAAGATGTGGATTTTTCCTCGTACGAACAGCATAGATACATCGTAAAAAGCACCAAAGATTATCTGCGATACGAAGATACAAAAAACGGTATAAGCAACAGAGCTGTTCCCGGTTTTGGAGAGGGCTTGATTTGTGCGGTCGGGGACGAGCACGATGAGCGAGGGCAAATTACGGAAGATTATAAAATGCGTGAAAAAATGGTAGCTAAACGCGCACGCAAAAATGATGAGCTAACAGCAGAAGCGATTGCTCCAGAGGTTATAGGCGATGGAGATATTGCCGTTATCGGCTGGGGTTCGACTCGCGGTGCTATTTGTGAGAGTCTGAAAAATCTAAACAATCCTCGTCTTGCGCATGTTCATTTTGCTTGGGTGCATCCGCTAAGCAAAGAACAGCTGAAATCACTTGGGAGGTTCAAGTATAAAATCGTCGTGGAGAACAGTGCCAACGGAGCATTTGCAAACCAACTTAAACTCCATGATATAAAAATAGACAATCAAATCTTGCAGTCAAACGGTTTTAGTTTTTTTGTGGATCAGTTAAGCGTTATGATTGGAAAATCCCTAAAGGAGTTCTTATGAGTTCTTTGTTTGATAGAGAAAATGTGGATGTCGCTTGGTGTCCGGGATGTGGAAATTTCGGTATTTTAAAACTTATAAAAGAGGTTTTAGAAGAACTGGAAGTGGATAAAAAAAACAGTGTAATCGTCTCAGGAATAGGGCAAGCCGCAAAAACTCCGTACTATATTGATACAAATATGTTTGGAGTTCTTCACGGCAGAGCCTTGCCTGTTGCGAGTGCTGTAAAACTTTCAAATCCAAATCTTTGCGTTGTGGCAGAGGGCGGAGACGGCGACATGTACGGAGAGGGCGGAAACCACTTTATTCATACCATCAGACGCAATGTCGATATCGTGCATATCGTCCATAACAACATGGTTTACGGTCTTACAAAGGGGCAGGCATCGCCTACGAGCCAAAAAGGTTTTGTGACAAAAGTCCAAGTGGGCGGCGTCGTCAATGAGCCTTTTAACCCGCTTGCAGTAGCTCTCTCTTTAAAAGCAGGGTTTGTCTCCCGTGTAAACATAGGCGACGCAGTGCATGCCAAAGAGGTCTTAAAAGCTGCATTTAGACATAACGGTTACGCGCTTGTTGATATTTTGCAGCCATGCCCGACTTTTAACAATACAAATACTTATCATTGGTTCAAAGAAAACAGCTATGTTTTGGATGATACGCATGATAGTTCCGACTTTCATGCAGCACTTAAAAAAGCTTTTGAATTTTCCCCGATGCCTCTAGGCATTATCTACCAAGATAAGAGCAGCAGAGATATTTTTGAAAGGAGTATAAGAGGCAAAAATGCAAAACCGCTTCACGCAATGTCACATGATGTTTCTAAGATACAGAGGTTGTTTGATAGTTATTAGGAGTTTTAACACCTAAACAAAAAGAGTTTTTCATTGAAAAATCCGTAATGAGGTGTAAGCAGATTCGTGAACAAATAATTTAAAGGATATACGATGTTGACACAAAAAATGATTCAAAGACTTAACGAACAGGTCAATTTGGAGATGTACTCTTCAAATATTTATTTGGCTATGAGTGCATGGTGCGCAAATAGAGGGCTGCACGGAAGTGCCAATTTTTTTAAAGACCACTCGAAAGAGGAGTTAAGCCATGCTTATAAACTTTTTGACTATATCAATGAGACAGGTGCTACGGCTACAATAGAACAGATAAATAAACCTCATAATGAGTTTATAGATTTAAAAGATGTTTTTGAAAAAACTTACAATCACGAGCTTCTTATATCAAAATTGATTCTTGATTTGGTAGATACCGCTCTTAGCGAAAAAGATTACTCGACTTTTAACTTTTTACAGTGGTATGTAAGTGAACAGCACGAGGAAGAGAAGCTTTTTAAAGAGATTCTTGATAAGTTTGAGATTATAGGCATGGAAGGCAGAGGTCTTTTCATGATAGATAGAGAGATAGCCGCGCTAGTGCGGTAACTTCTACTATAAAAAAACAAAAGGAGTTCACCATGAACAAGAAAATTATAACGAGTTTAGGTTTGGCACTGTTGCTTACATCTTCTTTGGCGGTTGCGCAGATGAATAGTGATAAAGGCATGTGTAATTGTGCAATGATGCAAAAATCAGGCATGGGACAAAACCATAAAAATCCGATTATGGCACAGATGATGTCTCTTAATCTTAGTGATGAACAAAGAGAAAAAATAAAAGCAATCATGATGAAAAATATGCAAAATATGCCGAAAATTTCAACTGCTTTTAGTGATAAAGGCTTTGACAAGGAGCTTTTTATGAAGTTGTCAAAAGAGAGAGAGGAGAAAAAAATCAGCCAAAGAGCAGAGATGATTTCAAGCGTATATGAAATTTTAACACCTGAGCAAAAAGCTGAATTTAAAAAGATGCTTGATCAGGAGATGATGATGGGAATGGAGTCGCCTATGATGGGTAATAAATCTAACCTAAAATAGTTGATATTAAATAATTTTAGCTATTTATTAAAAAACTTATAATAAAAATCTTTTATCGTTCTAAGTTTTGTTCTGCTTATGGCAAGGACGCCGCTCTCGACTCTGCCGCTTGTAACCGTTGTTCCTGCGGCAATCATCACATCATCTTCAATAGTTATGGGTGCAACAAGCTGGCTGTCGCTTCCGATGAAAACATTTTTGCCGATGATTGTTTCATGCTTTTTGATTCCGTCATAGTTGCATGTGATAACTCCCGCACCGATATTTGTGCCCTCATCTACCGTGGCATCGCCTATGTAGCTCAGATGCCCCGCTTTTACGCCTTTTAGGGTGGATTTTTTAATTTCTACAAAGTTTCCGATATGTGTATCTTCTATGACGCAGGCTGGGCGAAGATGCGCTAAAGGTCCTACATCTGAGTTTTTCACTATGCTATCTTCTATGACGCTGTGCGCTTTTATGTGAGAGTTAATTATCTTGGAATTTCCGGTTATGCGGCAGCCGTTTTCAACTATGCACTCGCCCTCAAAAGTCACTCCCTCTTCGATGTAGATTGTCGAAGGAAGCTGCATAATTACTCCCGACTCCATTAATGAAGTTTTGATTCTATCTTGCATAATCTCTTCAGCGTCTGATAAATCTTTTTTAGAGTTAACGCCCTTAAAACGCTCCTCGTCAACCAGAAGCGGAGAGATATTTAAGCCATCGGCTCTTGCCATGGAGATAACATCGGTGAGGTAGTACTCTTTTTGAGCATTATCGTTACTAAGCAGAGGAATGTATTTCTCTAAGATATTTTTGGAAAAAGCGTATATTCCGGCATTTACGGTTGTTACACTCAACTCTTTTGCAGAGGCATCTTTTTGTTCGACTATTCTTTGAACTTGGTTATTTTCTATAATAACGCGACCGTATCCATCGGGGTTTTGCAAATCAAATATAGACATAATTATGCCGTTATCACAACCCAAAAATCCTTGCAAAGCATCGGCTGTCAGTAGTGGCATATCTCCGTTTAAAACCAGAACTTTTTCATTTTTTACAGAGATATTTTTCATAGCTCCGCCCGTTCCGGGAAAATTATCAGCATCTTGAATTACAAAATTTATATCATCAAAGTAAGAGCTTATTTGCTTCACAACTGCATCTTTTTGATGTGCCACGACTACCGTGATATCGTTGCTGATTTCACGAGAAGATTTTATGATGTGATAGAGCATCTCTTTGCCGCAAACAGTGTGTAAAACCTTTGCTTTAGGAGATTTCATACGGCTTCCTTTTCCGGCAGCCAAAATAACTATACTTATCTTATTTTTGTCCATATTTAACTCTTTTGATTAGTTGGCAAAATTATACCCATAAGCCCTTATATTTGGAATAAAGTTATTAAAAATTCTTTTTTAGCAGTTGAGGCTAATTTTTTTTGTGGTATTATAAGCCCAATATTTTGTATAGGGTATTTGACTCAAAGCCTGATGAAAAATTAAAAAAAAACAGTTTTGAGTAAGGCAGAAAGTAGATAATGTTTAGATTTTTTTTATTAATTTTAGTATTGGGCATAATCCCAATATTTGGGGCTGAATCAGTAAAGATTCCTACGATGAATTTTGAGCTCTCAGCTCCTGATTCTCCGCAGCAGCTTGTCAGCTCGCTGAATGTGCTTGTTCTTCTGACACTGCTTTTTTTAGCGCCGAGCATGGTGCTTGTAATGACAACTTTTACAAGATTTGTAATTGTTTTTGGCTTTTTAAGACAAGCTCTTGGTACTCAGCAAGTTCCTCCAACACAGCTTTTGGTAATGCTTGCGATGATTTTGACTTTTTTCGTGATGGAACCGGTCGGAATAAAAGCTTATGAAGACGGGATTAAGCCATATGTGGAGAAAAAAATAGGATATGAAGAGGCGTTTGATAAAACTACACTGCCGTTTAAAAATTTTATGATTAGAAACACCAGAGAGAAGGATTTGGCTCTGTTTTTACGCATAAGAAAGATGGAAAATCCTGCAACCGTTGCGGATGTGCCTCTCTCAATAGTAATTCCTGCATTTGTAATAAGTGAGTTAAAAACAGCTTTTGAGATAGGATTTTTACTCTTTTTACCGTTTTTGGTAATCGATATGGTTGTCGCTTCTATTCTTATGTCCATGGGTATGATGATGTTGCCGCCGGTTATGATAGCACTCCCCTTTAAAATACTTATTTTCATTCTCATTGATGGATGGAATCTATTAATTGGCAATCTTATAGCTTCAATTAAATAGATAATAAAGAAGATAATATGAATTGTAAATATTTTGGCAAGTGCGGTGCTTGCGTAGTTTATGATGGCGGATATGAGTATCAGTTATCTTTAAAAGTAGAGTTGAACAAAGATAGATTTAGACCTTTTTATGGTGGTAATATATCTGTTTTTAAATCACCGGACAGCAATTATCGTTCAAGAAGCGAGTTTAAAATTTGGCATATGGACGATGAGATACATTATGCGATGAACAATATAGATAAAAATGGCGTAGTTTTGATAGATGAGTGTCCGCAAGTGAGCCGCCCGATATATGTTTTAATGCCAAAGCTTTTAAAAGCAATAAAAGATAATAACATAGATTTTAAACTTTTCGGGGTTGATTTTTTAAGCTCAAACAGCAAAGAGATAGTTGTTTCATTGCTATATCATAGAAGTTTGGATGCCGCTTGGAAAGAGATTGCTACCAAGATTGCAGCGGAGCTCGAAATATATATTATTGGGCGCAGCAGAGGGCAAAAAGTAGTAGCAGGGCAAGATTATATAACAGAAATTTTAAAAATAAACGGCAGTGAATTTAGATTTAACTATATTGAAAATAGCTTTACACAGCCAAACTCTAAAGTAAATGAGCAGATGATTTCGTGGGCTTTAGAAAATTTATCCGATACGGATAGTGATTTGCTTGAGCTCTATTGCGGTGCAGGAAATTTTACTATACCTTTTGCTAAAGAGTTCAGAAAAGTTTTGGCGACAGAGATATCAAAATCATCAATTAATGCGGCAAAAACAAACATGGGCTTAAATAGTGTAGAAAATATAGAGTTTGTGCGCATGAGCGTTGAAGAGTTTGTGCAGGCTCTTGATGGCGTCAGGGAGTTTAACAGAATGAAAGATATAGATATCTCCTCCTATGGCATTAACACAATATTTGTAGACCCGCCAAGAAGCGGGATGGATGAAGCAACATGCAATTTTGCTTCAAGATATGAAAACATACTCTACATCTCTTGCAATCCAGAGACTCTGGCTAGAGATTTGGCTATTTTGTGCAAAACACATGTAGTTAACGATTTGGCTCTTTTTGATCAATTTCCATATACGCACCATGCAGAAATGGGTGTAAAATTAAGCAAAAAAGGATAACGGTTTATGAAAATTATAGTTATTGCTTTAATAATATTTTCTTTTTTACATTCAGCAGATATACAAAAAAAAGATTTAAAATTAGAAAATAAAAAATTAATAGAAAAAATAAATAAATTGGAAAAAATAGTTTTTGAGCAAGAAAAACTTTTAAAATCCAAAGAAAGTATATGTAAAAATAAACTTAATGATGATGATGAGCATAGCGGTGAAAACGCTTTTCCAAAATTAATGATGAAAAAAGAGTATCAATAAAGTAGGTGAATGGTTATAAAATTTATTAATGATATAATGTCAAAAATTTTTTAGAAGATAACATATGAAAAAAATATTAATTATTAGTGATGGTGAAGTAGCTGAACACTTTATAAATAGGGTTATAGATACATACACTAGCGAAAACATCTACTATGTTGTCCAGCCAAAACATAAAATATATAAAAATATAAACGCATCACGCTTTAAATTCTATGAGTTTGACCCCACAAGCCTGTATAAACTTGCCAATTTATTAAAAATGGAGTTTGCTCAAGCCATAGTAGTAATGGATAACCCGCTTGATACAGAGCATACAATAAAAAATATTAGAAGTATAAAAAAACAGCTTCGTATCATAGTTTTAAATAAATGGAATTTAAAAAATGAAGACCAAAATGTTGTTTTAATCAACTCAAATGAAATTCTCTCTTCAAGACTTCTTAATTATCTGCCGAATGTTCCGGTTATAGCCCAAAATGTCGGGATGGGCGAGGGTGAAATCATGGAAGTTTTAGTTCCGTTTGGAAGCTCTTTTGTTTATAAACATATTGGTGTAATTGAGCAAAAAGAGTGGCGTATTGTTGCAATATACAGAAATAAAAAATTGATTATGCCAAGCCGCCGTAGAATGATTCAACCTAATGATTTATTGCTTTTAGTAGGTGATCCGGTGGTGCTTAAATCTGTCTATATAGCCATAAAAAGAGAACTGGGGCAGTTTCCAGAGCCATTTGGTTCAAATCTATATCTCTATCTTGATATGGACTTGATAAATTTTAAAACAACAGAAAAACTTGTCAGCAGAACAATTTTTGCACATAAAAAATTGGGTCACAATCTAATTATTAGAATTGTAAATCCTAATAATATTGATCTTATCTGGAAAATTAAAGAGTTTAGAGATGAGACGGTAATTATAGATATTGATTACGACGGCATAAATCAAAAAAAGAATTTTTTTAATGACATAAAAAAATATCATGTCGGTTTGGTTATTGTTCCAAATGAGATATTTGATGATTATAATATGAGAACAACCCTATATGAGGCGCATGTTCCAGTGCTTAAAATAGCAAACAAGGTATTGTCTTCCGTAAAAGACGCTTCTATTATTTTAGGCGACAACCGTGATTTGGAAAAAATTTCATCAACCATATTTGACATCTCCGCGCAGATGCACTTAAACATAGAGCTTTATAACTATATAAATGAACACCAAGAGGCAAAAGAGCAGGTAATTGAGCACTACTATAACCTCTCTACAATTTTTTCTAAAAATATTAAAATCATAAAAGATAGTGAAAATCCGATAAAAAAATTAAAAAATAAAAATGATTTTATTCAGATTTTGCCTTTTACAAAAAAATTAACAAAAAAGAAAATCTACTCTCTTTTGTCAACCGACAGTGAAAGACTTTATCATAAGCTTGATGATAATCATCAAATTTTCATACCGGTACAGATATAAAGTCACTGATTTAGCCGTTTATTATTTTTTTTTAAGTATTATATATCCATTTTATTTAATTAAATTTCTGGAACAATAATGCAAGTACACATAGAGCTTAAAAAAGTTGTAGACGACTCATATGACATTACAATAGATACGCTTCCCAAGATACATTTTGATACAAAAGTAGCGGTAGTTACCAACGCTACAATTTCTAAATTGCACCTAGATTATCTTCTGTCAAAAATCAGCGCAAAAGAGCTGCATGTCATAACTTTAAAAGATGGCGAAGAGTATAAAAATCAAGAGAGCATCGATACGATACTGAATTCCCTTTTTGAACATCGCTTTAATCGTAAATCAATGCTTATTGCTTTTGGCGGCGGTGTTATCGGTGATATGACCGGATATGCGGCGAGTATCTATCAAAGAGGGATAGATTTTGTTCAGATTCCAACCACTCTTCTTTCTCAGGTTGATGCAAGTGTCGGCGGAAAAACAGGCATGAATAACAAGTACGGAAAAAACCTTGTCGGTGCATTTCATCAGCCTCGTGCCGTATATATTGACCCATATTTTTTAACTACGCTTCCGGAGCGGGAGTTTGGTGCCGGAGTGGCAGAAGTAGTCAAGATGGCAGTAACATTCAATAAAGATTTTTTTGAATTTTTAGAGAGTGCTGATTTGAAAAAGCCGGAAATTTTACAAGAGGCTATAAAACAAGCAGTGCAAACAAAAGCTGATGTTGTCTCTGCTGATGAAAAAGAGCATGGTTTAAGGGCAGCTCTAAATTATGGGCATACTTTTGGGCATGTTATTGAAAACGAAACAGCGTATAAAAAATTTTTACATGGTGAAGCTGTTGCAATCGGCATGGTTATGGCAAACGAGATGGCTGTTAAAATGAATCTTATGAGCGAAAAAGAGGCTTTGAGGGTTAAAGCACTTTTAGAAAAATACAATCTGCCTACAAGTTACATAATAAATGATGTTAAAAATTTTTATGAAACTTTCTTTCTGGATAAAAAAAGTTCCGACTCATCTATAACATTTATTCTTCCTCTTGGTATCGGAGATGTAGTTATTACCGATAAAGTAGATGTCGGAACAGTTATGTGTGTTTTAAACAAATTTGGAAAAGCGTAATGAAAAAAATATTTTTTTACATGCTGCTTGCGTCATCTCTATTATACTCTGAGAGCGTAAGAGGCGCAGCAAAAGTAACAGAGCAAGAGCTTGAGCAGATTAGAATCGCTGAAGAAAATATAATTAAAGAGAAAATTTCACAATATGTTATAGAGCTAAGGGATATTGAAGAGAAAATAGCAAAAAAAGATAGTGTCTGGATGAGAAGCTATGCTTCATACCTCACATCTTTAGAGGTAAGAGACAGTTTAGATAAAATAGTAGAGAGAATTAATTATCTTCAAAAAAAGAGAGATAAAACCCTTAGTGAAACGGATGAATTAAACGCATTAGTAGCGCGAGAAAAAATTTTAACATCACAAATTGAAAAATTAAAGAAAAAAGACAGCTCGCCGTTCTCGATACTTTTAACTCCTCCAAATATAGATGAAATCCCCTCTATAACTAATCCAATAGATGTTTTTATAGGTATTTCACTTATCAAAACACTGGATAAGGGCTTTAGTGATTATGTTTTGAAAAAAGATGAGCTAAATCAGTTGATTGCTCTTTTAAGAACAGAGATACATATATATACTCAGATAGAAGCTATTGATACGGAACATAAATATAAAGAGCAGTTAGAACTTAAAATAAAGCAGTTGGAAAGATTTGAATCTGCACTCGATACTATGCGTGTTACGGCTGATGTTTATAAAAAGAGATTAGAGATTATTGAGACAAATATAAATAAAGAGATTGAGTCGCAGATAGTAAAATTTGTTAAAATCGGCGTCATTATTTTAGTAGTTTTTATTATTTTCTTTTTACTTAAGCTTTTTGTTAAGAAGTATATAAAAGATAACGAACGATTTTATATGGCGAACAAAATTATCACCTTTATTAATTTTACGCTTATTATTTTGATTCTATTTTTCAGCTATATTGAAAATGTAAGCTATCTTGTTACCATTTTAGGATTTGCATCTGCGGGTATCGCTATTGCCATGAAAGACTGGTTTATGAGCATACTCGGTTGGCTGGTAATAGTTTTTGGCGGAAGCATACATGTCGGCGACAGAATCCGTGTAGATATGGATGGAACGACATTCGTGGGTGATGTTATGGACATATCACTGCTGCGCATGACGCTTTTAGAAGATGTAACGCTAACGACAGTTTTACAAAACAGAAGAGCCGGCAGAATAATTTTTATACCAAACAACTATGTATTTACAAGAATGATAGCAAACTACACACACAGCTCGCTAAAAACAGTTTGGGACGGCATTGATATAACTATTACATACGACTCAAACCACAAAAAAGCTATCCATTTAGCCAAAGAGATAACTAAGAAGTTCTCAAAAGGCTATACTGATATTACTAGAAAACAACTAAATAAATTAAGAAGCGATTACAGTCTCAAAAACAGCAATGTGGAGCCGAGAATCTTCTCGTTTATAGCTCCCAACGGCATAAATATAAGTGCATGGTATTTAACAAATGCTTATGCAACGCTCACTCTAAGAAGCTCAATATCAACCGAGATTGTAGATGCTTTTCTGGCAGAGGATGATATAACCATAGCATACCCAACTCAAATGCTCCATTTGGAACAGTCTGCTAAAAAAGCTCCTCCATTTGCAACAGATGAAGCAGTATAGATGAAAAAAAAAGTATATTTTAAAACCTTTGGATGCAGAACAAATCTTTATGACTCGCAAGTTATGATGAGCGCTATGCAGGAGTATGACGTTACTGAAAATGAGAGCGAAGCCGATATGATTGTCGTTAACTCATGCACGGTTACAAACGGAGCAGATTCACATGTCCGTTCATACATTTCGCATGTAGAAAACAGCGGCGGCGCAAAAGTGTTTCTAACAGGCTGCGGGGCTCATACAAAAGGCGAGAAACTGCTGGAGCAGGGCAGAGTTTCAGGCGTGTTTGGACAGAGTGAAAAAGAGAAAATAGACGAGATGCTTGGCCGTGAAGAGCCTTATTACGAGCCTGGCGATTTGAACCATATTGATGAGAGCGTAGTTGATGATTTTATCGGCAAGAGCAGAGCGTTTATAAAGATTCAAGAGGGATGCAACTTTCGTTGTTCTTACTGCATAATTCCTTATGTTCGCGGCGATGCAAGAAGTATGAACGAAGAGAAGATACTGGAGCAGATAAGAAGACTTGGTGCTAACGGTTTTGGAGAGTTCATTTTAACGGGGACAAATGTCGGAAGCTACGGTCAAAAAACAGATAGCTCAATCGCCTCTCTTATGAAGAAAATTTCACAAATCCGCGGAGTAAGACGCATAAGACTTGGAAGCGTAGAGCCGATTCAGATAACCGATGAGTTTAAAGAGATTTTAGATGAGCCGTGGCTAGAACGTCATCTTCATATAGCGCTTCAGCACACTTCGCCTCAGATGCTAAAGTTTATGAACAGAAGAAACATGTACAAACAAGACAGAGAGCTTTTTGAACTTCTCGCAGGCAAAGGTTTTGCGATAGGGACTGATTTTATCACAGGTCATCCGGGAGAAAGCAGAGAGCTTTGGGATGAGGCAATGAGAAATGTAAAAGAGTTGCCGCTAACGCATCTGCATGCATTTACATACTCCAAGCGTGACGGCACACCATCTGCGACTATGAAGCCTGAAGTCGGCGGTAAAGTAGCAAAAGAGAGACTTCATGAGCTAGAAGATGTAGTTAAGGCTAAAAACTTTGAGTTTAGAAAAGCTTTTGGCGGCGAACTTGACGTTCTTATTGAGAGTCAAAAGGATGGATTTTTCATAGGATATGATCAGCACTTTAATAAAATCATGATTGAGTCTGATGAAGATTTGGTCGGTAACTGGGTAAATATTAAAGAATATGAAGTAAAAGAGGAGTCTAATTATGGTAGAGTCTAAGTCAAACAGGGTAGCCATCTATGCATCAGCTTTTTTAATTGTAATTTTGGTTCTATTTGCTATCTTAAGAGACAATGCAGAGCTTATAACACTTAAAGAAGCGACTACTATTTTAAAAAACAACAGCGTTAAAAGTGTCGTCTCTTCAAAGGATTTTACTTATCTTCAAACCGACAAAGATGTATATAAAATTGCATCATCTCAAGTTACTCCAAATATGTTTGTTGATTATGAAGTTAAAGTAAAAAGCAGCTCAAGCATAATTGTTTATATCCTGTTTTTTGTACTCTTCGCAGGCTTAGGAACTCTTATGTTTAGGTGGCTGCAAAAAAACAAAATTTTTAATGTAGAAAAAGCAGGTGATACTAAATTCAGGTCTTCATTAGAACATTCACAACCAATAGAATCTATAAAAAGTGATGTTACTTTTAGCGATATCGGCGGAATAAGCGATGTAAAAATAGAGCTGGAAGAGATTATCGATTTTATGAAAAAACCAAAAAGATATAAAAGCTTTGGTGCAAGAATGCCTCGCGGGGTTCTTCTGGTTGGACCTCCGGGTGTCGGTAAAACTATGATAGCCAAAGCAGTTGCGAATGCTGCCGGTGTGCCATTTTTTTATCAAAGCGGTGCCTCTTTCGTTCAAATATATGTAGGTATGGGAGCTAAAAGAGTTCATGAACTTTTTCAAGCGGCAAAAAACAACTCCCCATCCATTATATTTATTGACGAGATTGATGCGGTTGGCAAAAAAAGAGACGGACAGAGAAGCGATGAGAGAGAATCTACGCTAAATCAGCTATTAACAGAGATGGATGGGTTTGAGAACTCAAGCGGTGTAATTGTTATAGCGGCTACTAACAAGATAGATGTTTTAGATTCAGCACTTTTGCGAGCTGGGCGATTTGATAGGAGGGTGTTTGTAGAGCTTCCTACCAACAAAGAGAGAGCATCGATTTTGTCCAAATATTTAGATAAAGTGCCGCATGATTTGGATGTTAATTCGATAGCAAATATGACGGTCGGATTTAACGGCGCATCTTTGGCAACACTTGTAAACGAGGCTTCGCTCCTTGCAATAAGACAGCACGATTTTCAGGTAACAATAGAGCATTTTCATCAAGTAAAAGACAAAGTTATGTTTGGAAAGAAAAAGTTACAGATACTTAGCCAAGAGCAAAAACGCTATCGCATCACTTATCAAGCTGCAAAAGTAATCTGCGCAACTTACTTTGATCTGCCGTTTGAAAAACTCCTGTTATCAAACGAGAAGCTTACTCCATCAACTGACGAGCCTCTTATTAAACATGAGTTGGAGTCGAGAGTTAAGATGCTTTTGGCCGGAATCGTGGCATGTAATATTAAATATAACGAACATGCCAGCAGCGCTAAAGGCGACTTAGACGAAGCAAAAGAGATTGTTGATAAAATGATTAAAGATTACGGAATGGGCTCATCTTTAATACCGACTGATAATGAAAAAGAGATTTTAATGAAAAAACTTTATGATGAAACTAGAAATCTTTTAGAATCCCTGCAAGATGTTATGAAATATGTAGAAAATGTTTTAAATGAGAGAGAAAGTATTACCAAAGCGGATGTTAAAAAGCAGTTAGATGAAATTTTATAGCGGGTTTTCTCTAAAAAATGAGCAACATTGGTTTAAAGAGCATATCAACCCGTCACACTATTGTGTTTGCGGATTTAGCTATGGAGCTATAAAAGCATTTAAACATACAAAAGAGCAGTTAAAACTTGGAAAAAGAATAGATACGCTTCAGCTTTTCTCTCCGGCTTTTTTTCAGACAAAAGAGAAGAAGTTTATGAAACTCCAACTGCTTGGATATAAAAAAAACAGAGATGCCTACCTAAATGAGTTTATCAAATCATGTTTTTTGCCGCACCTTGAAAAAAGTGTAGAGCATGATAAAAACAGTGTAGAAGAGTTGAAAGAGCTGCTTAGCTACGAATGGGATGTAGAAGAGTTGAAAAATCTTGCGAAAAATGGCGTAAAGATAGAGGTTTATCTCGGCAGTGAAGATAAAATAATAGATGTCGGTGGTGCAAGAGAGTTTTTTTTGCAAGTTGCAACTGTAACATATATTAAAAATGCAAACCATTTTTTACTGACTAATTAGTATAGCTTTGGCTTTTTTAAAAGATTATTTTTTGCTCATTCTCATAATTTCATCCTTGAAATTATTCCGAGGCGAGTGCTTAATTTTACCTCCTGTAAAATTTTAAAGCCCTTGAACCGCTCAAAATAACTTTTTAGATGCCAAACATAAATAAACTTATATGAAGGAAAACAGTATGAACAAAATAAAAATAGGCGTTATAACAGCAAGCGACAGAGCGAGCAAAGGAATATATGAAGATATTTCAGGCGTTGCAATTCAAGATACGATGAGGGATTACCTAAAAAGTGAGTTTGAGATAGTTTACAGATGTATCCCAGATGAGCAGGATATGATTGAAGCGACCATGATAGAGCTTTGCGATAGCGAGGGTTGTTGTCTGGTAGTTACTACCGGCGGAACAGGACCGGCGTTAAGAGATGTAACTCCGGAGGCGACAGAGAATGTGTGTCAAAAGATGATGCCGGGATTTGGTGAACTGATGCGTCAAGTGAGCCTCAAATATGTCCCGACAGCAATTTTATCTCGCCAAAGTGCGGGTATAAGAGGCAAAAGTTTAATTATAAATCTGCCGGGCAAACCAAAGTCCATCCGTGAATGTTTAGACGCAGTTTTTCCTGCCGTTCCGTACTGCATAGATTTGATTGAGGGTCCATACATAGAGACAAATGAAGAGGTTATAAAAGCTTTTAGACCGAAGGTGTAAAATTACTGGTATGTTTTTCCATTATGTTTTAGCCAACCTGCCACATGAGACCCGTTTGGGTCGTGATGTGTCCAGTGAATCACTCCTCCTTTTTCATTCCATTCATACTCCCCATAAAATTGAATCATATCACCCTGTCTGATTGAAGAGACTCTTGGAGCAAGATCAATATTGTGTGCAATTAATACCGTTTGTCCTGAGGCTAATTTGATGACAAGTTTCTGATGCTTGCTACCTTGATTATCGTCAGGCAGAATCTTGATAACTATTCCTTTTCCAGATACTTGTATATCGCTTTTATGGTTGGCGTAAGCATTTGATATTAACGAATCTTCATTATCTATGCTGCGAACTGTTGCAGAGGGCTGCGCTGCATTGAGCGATTGGCTGTCTTTGTTAAATAAAAATTTGTAGCCTGCAATTAAGACTATAAATATGAGCAGGAGTTTTTTCATTTTTTCTCTTCCTAATGTTTAAAATAAGCAATCAAAATACTGCTCGTGAGTATTTGATTGTAGTATGTTGTGTTGCCAAATTCTCTTTGCGAGGTGCTCCCGCTAGAACCATAGGTTGTGTTTCTGATACCTTGGTGTGTGATTCCAGACTGATTGCTAGGTACTATGTTTTGTTATACTTTTTTCATGGTTTTCAAGAAGTCTTTTACCATGCACTACAGCTACAAATAAAACCGTGTTTGAATCGATTTTATAAATTAATCTATAGCTATAAACAAATATTTCTCGGATATTAGTATCACCAAGTTCAGGAACTTTACGACCTAGCTCTGTAAACTTTTTGATAATTTCAGCTTGTTCAAAAAACTTTGATACAACAGATTTTGCATATGTAGGAGAATCTTTTTCTATGTAAGTAGCAATAGACTCTATATCTTCAAGAGCCTCTTCTGACCACTCTAATTTGATAGCCATTTAGCCATTCTTACTTTTGCATCTTTATGTGATGAAACTTCACCATTATCTGCACGACTAATTCCGTTTTTGATTTTTTCTACAACATAAAGGTGATACTGTATATCTTCGTAAGTACAATTATCAGGAAGATTTTTAATCATCTCTTGCGCTTCTTGTTTTACCGCTGCCATGCACTTGCCTTTTTTTCTTGTATTATAACATATTTGTTTTTTTGAACATAACGCTTAAAATGAGCCAATAAATTTCCGCAGGCAAATTTATTAGCTCCTATTTTTTGTTATATATTTTATTACTTAATGGTTCTGATAGTATTACATTTGCTTGGAAAAAAATTTTTACTATAAAATGAAAAAAATCATCAATATATTCAGCTTTATCATCAGCTTTTTTATAAATATTCGGGTGATTAACTCGTGCTAAATCTTTACCAATTTTTGTTAAATCCACACATCCTATATTAATTTTATTCTGGCTGCTGTTTTTAAAATTTAAATTTAAAATTCTTCCATAGTATCCAATATCTATTGTATTAGCAGTAAATGTTGTTTCAAATCCACCTGTTGGAGTAAAACTAATAAGTCCTATTTGATTAAGATGCATTAAGGTATTTAAGTTAATATTATTGTTATTATAAATGTTATTTTGATAATCTATTATTAGAGGTTGATAACCTAATATAAACCAACAATATTTTAAAAAATTATCAAATAATAAAGCGTCGCTTTTATCTAATGTTGAGATAAACTCTATAGTTCTTTTTGAAAATGTTCCAGGTGTATTTGATTCTCCTGCCAAAATTTCTGCCCATAATGTCTGCATTTCATCATCTGAAATTAATTTACATTTATCAAAAAAGTTACTTAGCCAATCATCTTCGATATTTTCTGGTGTCGCATTTTCTTCTAAAGAGGAAAAAGATTTTTCAGTAATACTTTCTATATTCTCTTGTTTTTTTATTTCTTCAATTACTAGTCTATTTAAGGCTCTATTTTGAATATCTTGAATTTCTAAATCCATTAAAGCTTTTGTTTTTGATGCTTCAGCCTCTGCAATTGCTTTTTGTTTTATTCTTCTTGGTTCATAAACTATACCAATCGCATTAGAAATTTTTTCTACTAATACTGTTGCTGGCTTTGAAAGTTTTCCAACATCAACCAATGACACATTTGGCATTCAATTTCCTTTTTTGTATATAATGTTCAAGTTGAGAAATAGTTGTGCCCGCAGGGTCAACTATTTCTCTCCAAGGTTTTGTTAGATGTCTTCCACATAGTAGTTAAATATTCATTTATACTTTTTGCAAAGTATTGAACATGATCATCTTCAGAAATAATATCACTTTTATGATTGTTGCAAAAGTAACATGCTAAGACACAGTTTTTCTTACTATATTCATTATTGCTTGAATCTTTTCGTTCAATTTCTAAACTTTTCCCTCTTTTATTACCTCTCTCAGAGGACAAAGTGCCTTGGCTATACAAATCTTGTAAGATTACTTCTTTTGTTTTGCAATAGAAACATTTACGAGGTTGTATTTTATACCAGAAGTAAAACTCAGCAAAGTTTTTAAATTTAAAGTCTGGATTCAGTTGCTTCTCCCCATCTTTTTTAATATATTTCTTTGATTGAAATTTTGATCTTACTGTTTGAATGTATTTCAATTTTTTTGTATTTATTTTTTGTAAGTTTCTTACTGTATCTAGTGTTATGTTTAGTTCTGTTGATATACTTTTTAGAGTTGGTGCGTCTTCTGTTAAAAAAGCTTTTTTCAATTGTTCTCTAAAAATCATAGAAATTCCTTTTGCCATCTAACATTTAAAATGAGCAATCAAAAAGACGCTTGCGGGTTTTTGATTGGTCTCCAATGTGTTGTTATATTCCATATTTGTTGATCTTCCTTGATATTTTTATATGTCTTTAATTCTTGAAACAGCAACCCCAAAGCATTCGCACTTGTGTTTGCTGTAGTACCATGGTAAATAATTTCATCCAAAGTGGTTAGCTTTAAATAGGACTGAGAAACACTTCTAATTATTTCTAGTATTTCAATTCTTTTATCTAGCTTTTTTGAAAAAAATATTTTTTGTGATTGAATTTTTTTCAAGTCGTCAATAGTGCTTGTTAGCTTCTCAATAAAAAAACTTTCTTTTAGTCTAAACAAACCAATATTATTATCAAATTGCTTTCGCATTTTATTGTCTCTATCATTTAGTCTAATGTGGCAAAGAATTAATAGTTTTTCTATATAGATGTCGCTTAATTTATATAAATATTTTTGTTTTATTATGGATTGAATTGAAGATTTCAAATCTACTAAAATTGTGAAAATAAAAGTAAATATCGAAATTATGATTGCTAACACACTTAATTCAGTTTGTATATTCATGTAATCCCCTCACTAAGAATACAACTATTTATTCAACAAACATTATATATAAAATAACTTGATATTTACTAAATAAACAAAAACAAAAATTGTTTATTTAAATGATGAACAGAATTTTAAGATAAGTCAAAAGAAAAAATTACTTGATATTGTTAGAAGGAGGATTAAATAGAGAGAAAAATCTCTCTATTTTTTGGTTTTAGATAAAATTAACCTCAGTAACATGGTGTTTTAGTCCAAGCTCTGCAGGAGTACATCCAAGAGCAAGTCCTACCATCTGCTGCATATGAAGAACCGGAAGTGAAACATCTCTGCCTATTGCCTCAGAAGCATGTTTTGTTTGAGTGTCTAGTTTTAAGTGACAAAGCGGACAAGGTGTTACCATCATATCCGCATTGTTGTCAGTTGCACCGGCAATAGCGTTTCCGGTAAGAACCGCAGCTGTATGAGGCGCTTGAAGCTCGACATGGAAACCGCAGCATTTGTTTTTCTCTTCATATTCAACATTTTTTCCACCGCATGCAATGATTAAATCATCTAATGAAGTAGGGTTGTACGGGTTCTCTTTTTGCTTGTGAGACTCATCATGAAGCTCTGATGGACGGATGTTGTGACAGCCGTAAAACGGAGCTATATTAAATTGGCTAAGAGGTCTTACAACCATCTCTTTGATTTTATCTAGTCCGAAATCATCTATGATAGCATACAAAAAGTGGATAACATTTGAAGTACCTTTGTACTCCAATCCAACCTCTGCAAGCTTCTCGTTTACTTTTGCTTTTAACTCTATATTTTTATCTAGTCTATGTTTTGTCATAGCTGTATTTAATTGACATGTATTACATATTGTAACCATTGTCAGTCCATGCTTTTCAGCGTATGCGATGTTTCTAGCGTTTAGGACAAGTGATAAAAAATCATCATAATCTTGCAAGTGAGAAGCTCCACAACAAGAAGCCTCCGTAAGTTCTATAAGTTCTATATTTAGTTTTCTAGCTACTGCCAGTGTTGACATCATCTGTTCAGGTGTACTCTGTTTTGCAGTACATCCCGTAAAAAGTGCGTATTTTAATTGTTTCATTTAATTACTCCTAGAACTTAACAGTTGACGATGATTTTATAAGTTTTTGAATCTCATCAAGGTTATCTGATTTTGGCATATTCCAAGGCATTATTATTTTGCCTTTTTTAAACATTTGAAGTGCAACAGGAATGTGTTTTATAATTGACGGACCCTCAGAGTAGAGAACTAAGCCGCCCTCATCAAGCATACCGTGTTTTTTGATAGAGTGTAAAAAGCCAACCGCATGGCGTGTTGCAACATTGTTTTTTGCTACACCTTTTTTAAATGCCATTTGATGAAGTTTAGTAATTTTCTCAATAGGGTTTATATCTTTTGGGCAAACCTCTGCACACTCAAAACATTTAGCACAATCCCAAACACCTTGCTTTTCTTCATTTACATTTATAAGTCTCTGTGTGTCGTTGTCGCGAACATCTGCTTCAAAACGATAAGCTGCAGCAAATGCGGCAGGACCGAAGAAGTCGCTGTTTATCTCAACAACCGGACAAGCATAGTGGCATGCACCGCACTGGATACACAAATCTGCTTCGTTTAGCTCTTCGGCGTCATGAGGAGATACAAGATTTTCACAAGACGGACACTCATCTATATCTGCAACAAGATAAGGAGTTACTGCCGCATGTTTCTCCCAAAAGTCAGCCTTATCGATAATCATATCTTTAATAGCTCTTTTTGTGCTTAGCGGTTCAAGAGTAATATCGTTTCCGAAGTACTCTATCATTGTAGTCATACTCTCTTTACATGCAAGAGTGCTCCTACCGTTTACTTTTATAGCACATGCTCCGCAGATACCGTGACGACAACTTCTTCTGTAAGAAAAACTACCGTCATGGTCCCATTTTATTCTATTTAGAACATCTAAAACTACCTCTTCAGAGGTAATATCCATTGTATAGTTTTCATAGTATGGAAGGTAATCCTCATCAGCATTAAAACGAAATACTTTGAAGTTTACTTTTTGTGTAGTAATTGTATTTGTACTCATAAGTTCTCCTTAGTATGTTCTGGTTTTTAGTTCATGTTTGCCGAGTACGACATCCATGTAATCAAGTAAGATGTTTCCATCTTTATCCATATAAGCCATAGTGTGCTTTAGGAAATTTTCATCATCACGAGTGTCAAAATCTTCTCTAAAGTGAGCGCCGCGACTCTCATTCCTTGCAATAGCACTCTCAACAATAAATGCAGAGTAGTCAACCATATGACCAAACTCAATAGCTTCTTGCAGTTCAGTGTTGAATAGCTTTGATTTGTCTTTTATGCGAATATTTTTAAATCTTTCGCGAAGTTCTTTAACCTTGGCAACAGCTATTTCTAAAGTCTCTTTTGTTCTAAACGCACCGGCATTTGCTGTCATACACTGCTGTAACTCTTCTCTTAAATTTGGAATAGTTTCCGTACCGTTGTTATTTAAAATAAAATTCATTTCGCTAATAGCTCTTGCTGCATCTTCTTCAGTTGCTTGGCGAAGAGTGATATTGTCAACCTCTTTTACCATCGTTTTACCGACAAAACGACCAAATAGAAGAGCTTCAAGTACAGAGTTTGCACCAAGGCGGTTTGCGCCGTGGACTGATACGCACGAACACTCACCGGCTGCATAAAAACCTTCTACAAATTCGCTATTGTTTTTACGAACATTTCCTGCGATATTTACAGGAATTCCACCCATAGAGTAGTGAGCGGTTGCGGAGATAAGTATAGGCTCTTTAATCATGTCAAGCCCTAAAAAAGTAATCGCTAAATCACGAAGTTCAGGTAATCTCTCCATAATTAAATCACGCCCTAGATGAGTTACATCAATGAAAACAGCATCTTTTCTTGGTCCGACACCGCGTCCCTCTCTAATCTCATTTAAAATAGCACGGCTTACAACATCGCGGCTTGCCAACTCCATTGCATTTGGAGCGTATTTTTCCATAAATCTCTCACCAAGAGAGTTTAAAAGGCGTCCACCCTCTCCGCGAGCCGCTTCAGAAATTAAAACACCGTTTCCTGAAAGTCCTGAGGGGTGAAATTGAACAAACTCCATATCTTCTAACGGAAGACCATGACGAGCTACGATTGAGAGGCCGTCACCTGTATTTGCATGTGCGTTTGAGTTAATTTTGTAACTTCTTGCATATCCGCCGGTTGCAAACATAACTGATTTTGCGTTAAAAATAGCCATTTGCATATCTCTAATGTTAAACGCCACAACCCCAGAAACTTTGCTATCTTTGTATATTAAGTCAGCTACATACCACTCATCCCAAAACTTAACACCGGAGCGAAAAGCTTGTTCATATATTGTCTGTAAAAGAGTTAAACCGGTTCTATCCTTCGCATAACATGCACGAGGGGATGATTGTCCGCCAAAAGGTCTTTGAGCTATTTTTCCATCGGGAGTTCTGCTAAATGCAGCACCCATTCTCTCAGCCCAACGGATGGTTTCAGGCGCATTTTTACACATAAATTCAACTGCGTCTTGATCAGCTAAATAGTCGCTGCCTTTTACAGTGTCAAACTCATGCAGTTCTACGCTGTCTTTGTCACTAAAAGCAGCGTTTACACCGCCTTGAGCAGCACCTGAATGACTTCTTAGAGGATGAAGTTTTGTTATTACGGCAACTTTTTTCCCTGCAATTTGCAACTCTCTTGCAGCAGCACAGCCAGCTAGGCCTGCGCCAACAATAATAGCATCGTAAGTATAAATAGGAATACCCATTAGCTTTCCTTTGTTAAATTTAATAAAATAAGGCGGATTGTACTATTTTTAGCCTTTGTGTATGATAAAAAAGGATTTTATAGAGAAGAGTTGTTACATTATGCGTCATCTCTATATAATAAAAGGAGGCGTGTAATAAAATATTTTTTTATAATTCGCTATGAGCTAAATCTTTTATTTGGGATATGATGTTTCCGCCGCTATTTTGAGCATGTTTTAGAACTTTTTTAGCTTGTCTAATCGACTCTTCAAGCGAAACATTATTTGGTTTTATAACATAACCGCCGCTAAGAGTAATTGTAATTTCGCCTAATTCAGGAGAGCTTAAGTTCAGTTCAGAGATGCTTTGACGAATCGCGTCTACTTCTTTAAACAGCTGCTCTTTGTTTGATCTTGAGAAAATAATAGTAAATTGATTATATTCTGTTCTTGCAATAACATCTGTTACCTGCTGATGCAAAGAGATTGAAAACGCAATTTTTTTAAGTATCGTTTGTGTAAATTCAAGTGAATAAACTTTATTGGTTTTTGAGAAATTATCAACTTCAAATACTGTTACGGCTGTAAAATTGTTATCTTTCATTCCTTTTTTTTCAGCGTATGAATTCATCATCCCTTTTAGGTTGCTTATTCCGGTTACGGCATCAAGCATTGCCGGATTTTCTGCTACAACGGGTTTTCTTTTTATTCTTAATGAAATTGCATCTGCCTCTTCTGAAAAAACATCATACCGCTTAAGATTTGCATTGTTTAAAAATTCTAAATCTTTATAGATAGCATTAAGCCTTTTTCTGTACCAGATAGACGCCAATAAAATAATTATAAAAGCAAAATATGTTACTTTTTTATGAATACTGAATGTAGCTTGATTGTATGTAACTGCCTTAAAAATAATAGAGTTTATATGTTCATTGAGTAAAACAATACTTTGCTTTAACTCACTCTCTTTTAACTCAATATCTCCGTATTTATTATTGTAATAATCAATTGCCTTGTTATTGAATGTTTTTGTTAGAGAGTTTAACTTATCCAAATCACCAAAATACTCTTCGGAGTTTAATAGTAGAAGTTTTTCTGTAAAACTGTACTCATACAGACTTCGAAGCTTGTCAATATCATTAATAAGCTGTGTAGTTTTGCCATTTAACTGAATAAGAGATATCTCAAGATTCTCTTTTGGCAAGTTTGTAATTGAAGAGATTATCTTTTTTTGATTGCTGAGATTATCTAATTTTATATATGAGTTAGTGTGGTCGATAGCTGCTAACACACCAAATGCTGCAAATATTGTTGCAGAAATAAGAAACAAAGATAGGTTTTTAAATATTTTTTTAATAGAGTGCTTCATTGCAGTTTCCTGATAAGATGGTATAATAACCTGTTATTTTATATACATTGGCTTTAATAGCAACTTAAGGCATTTTAAGAAGTTTTATTGAATTTAGAAAATTATTTTATATCGCAGTTTAAAAGTAGACACATCGGTGATGATGGAGCTTTAATAGACGGTACCGTCTATTCTAAAGATGCATTCTTTGAAGATGTTCATTTTAAAACTTCTTGGATGAGTCACTATCAAATAGCCGCTAAGGCAATGATTGTAAATATATCTGATGCAGTAGCTATGAATGCAGAACCGAGATATGCTCTGCTGAGTGTTGCTATGCCTAAAAATATTACAAAAAACCAAATAAGAGAGTTAGCGGCAGGATTTCAAGATGCCGCTCTTAAGTATGGAATTGAGATAATAGGCGGAGATACGATTGGCAATGTTAAGCTTGACATTACGGTTACCGTTATTTCAAAAACAAAAAAACCTTTAACGAGAAAAGGACTAAAAAAAGGTCATTTAATCGCCTATAGCGGTAAACTTGGCGGAAGTTTAAAAGAGCTAAAAAAATTAATGAACTTGGGCAAGATTCATAAAAAATCTAAGTTTGTTGATATAAAATTAAGAGATAAGTTTATATCCAAATGTTCTCGTTTTTTAAGTTCTGGAATGGATATATCAGATGGTCTTTTTTGCGATTTGCAAAAGCTTTCGTCTGTAAATAGAGTTGGTTTTAAGTTTAAAACTAAAATTTCAAAAAGTATTGGCTGCAGCGGTGAAGAGTATGAGATGCTTTTTGGATTTGACCCAAGATATAAAAAAGCCATTTTAAGACATGCTGCTAGAAGCAGAACGCCGGTAAATATTATTGGAAAATGCGTAAGAAAAAATTACAAAAACAGGTGCAAAGCACATCACTTTTAAAATATAGGATTATTATGGATAGATTTTATTCGCTCAATCATTCAAGTATAGATTTTCATTTTAGACAGACCCCGAGGGATTTCGTTGTTGAAGAGATACCTCTTTATGAGTTTTCAGGAGAGGGTGAGCATCTGGTTTTGTTTGTTAGAAAAAAGAACCTCTCAACACTTGAATTGGTAAGTATGATTGCCAAATATCTAGGTATTCAAAACAAAGAGATAGGCTACGCCGGGCTAAAAGACAAGCATGCTATGACAAAACAGTATATCTCTCTACATAGAAAATATGAAGAAAAAATGAATGAATTTGACAATGAAGATGTAAAAATTATCTCTAAAACATATCATAACAACAAAATAAAAATAGGTCATTTAAATGGAAATAGATTTTATATTAAATTAAAAAAAGTAAATCCTACTTCTGCAAAAAAAATAGATGAAGCACTAAAAAATATATCCAAATATGGGATACCGAATTTCTTTGGTTATCAACGCTTTGGAACCGACGGCAACAACCATATAGATGGTGAAAAAATTGCTAAAGGCGAAAAAAAAGAGCGCAATCCTAAGATAAAAAAACTCCTTATCAGTGCTTATCAAAGTCATCTTTTTAACTTATGGCTAAGCAGAAGACTTGAGATAAACAGCTTAATCCAAAACTTTGATGTAAAAGAGTTGGAACCACTTTTAAATATGCCCAAAGATGAACTTCTGAAAATGAAAGCACAAAAACATCCATTTAAATTAATCAGCGGAGATATTATGGAGCACTACCCATACGGCAGACTCTTTGATTTTGATGGTACCGAACATGATTTAAGCAGATTTAATGAAAAAGATATCTCTGTTACAGGTCTGCTATGCGGAAAAAAAGTAAAATTGGCTTCTGATATTGCAAGAGTTATTGAAAAAGATTTTGATGACGAAATAAACGCTGATGGCGCAAGAAGATACGGTTGGGTTTACCCTGAGGGAGTGGAGGGAAGATATAAAAATGAAGAGGCTCAGTACGAACTTAACTTCTCTCTTCCAAAAGGCTCTTACGCAACAGTTCTTATAGAAGAGATTGCTAAGAGAAAAATAAATGAATAGGATAAAAAATGGGTAAACATATAACATCGTTAATTTCACAAAACTTCGCAAAATTTGCAAATAAAGAGTTTCCTAAATCTATTCAAAATTTTATAAACAACTCTTATGTAAAGATTATGGGTGTGGATATGCAAGAGTTTCATGCCCCGGAGACATACCATAGTTTAAATGCTCTTTTTACCAGAAAACTCAAAGAGGATAGGGCGTATTCGCTTGACGCAAATGATTTTATATCGCCATGTGACTCTTTTATCTCTGAATGCGGAAATTTAAATAATGAGTATGCGCTTCAAATCAAGGGCGTAAGATATAGGGCTTACGATTTATTGGGTGAAGATTTTACAAAGGAAGAGAAAGAGATTGTAAACGGCGGTACATTTATAAATTTTTATCTATCCCCAAAGGATTATCACCGCTACCATATGCCGACAAACTTAAAAGTGTTGAAGGCCGTTCATATTCCGGGTAAGTTTTACCCTGTAAATATTCCATCGCTCAAAAAAAGGTTGAATCTTTTCATAGAAAATGAGAGAGTTGTTCTTCTTTGCGAAACTTTGGATAAAAAAAGATTTTATATGGTGCTTGTAAGTGCTTTAAATGTTGGAGTTATGCAGGTTTCATTTGAGCCTAAAATAAAAACAAATGCAGATATTCTTGAGCCAAGTGTATATAGTTATGATAATGTGTTTTTAAATAAAGGTGATGATTTTGGCTGTTTCGAGATGGGTTCTACCATAGTTATACTGGCACAAAAAGAGATGCTGGAGCTTAGCGTTAAAACAGGCGATAGTGTTAAATATGGGCAAAATATAGCAAAAATAAAATAATAAAATTTTAAAATTGCTATTGTTGATTTTGTAGAAAATTTTATTTAAATATTAAATCTGAAGTGCATTATGTCGCCGTCTTGTACGATGTACTCTTTGCCTTCGAGTCTCATTTTACCAGCTTCTTTTGCTTTGGCTTCGCCGCCGCATGCAATAAAATCATTGTAAGCAATAACTTCCGCACGGATAAAACCTTTTTCAAAGTCGTTGTGGATTACGGCAGCCGCTTTTGGCGCTGTCGTGTTTTTGCGAATTGTCCAAGCACGAACCTCTTTAACTCCGGCTGTAAAGTAGCTCATAAGTCCCAGTTTGTCAAAACCTTTTTGGATAATCTGCTCAAGACCCGACTCTTCTACGCCCAGAGAGCTTAAAAACTCGGCAGCTTCTTCGTCCTCAAGACCTACAAGCTCTTCTTCAATTTTTGCGCAAAGTTTGATTAGCTCGCAGTTGTTTTTGGCAGCATGCTCTTTGAGTTGCACAACATATTTGCTATCTTCTAGCAGCCCGTCTTCGTCAACATTTGCACCGTACATAATCTCTTTTGCAGTAAGAAGCCTCACTTCATTGTTTAGTTGCTTGTATTCATCTGTGTTTGCATTTGGAAAGTTTCTAGCCAGATTGCCATCAGCCAAATACTCTAAAAGTTCTTCCGCCAAAGCTAGAACTCCGGCTGCAACTTTATCAAATTTTGCCTGTTTTTTTAGTCTATCTATTCTATTTTGTAAAACTTCAATATCAGCTAAAATCAATTCGCCTTCGATTATCCCAACATCTCTAAGCGGGTCTATGCTTGCCTCTGTATGCACTATGTTGTCATCTTCAAAACATCTAACAATATGTAAAATAACCTCTGTTTCGCGAATATTTGATAAAAACTTATTACCTAAGCCTTCGCCCTTGCTTGCACCCTTAACTAAACCTGCTATATCAACAAAATCAAGTGTTGAGTATTGAATTCTCTCAGGATTGACTATTTTAGCAAGCTCTGCAAGTCTCTTGTCTGGAACAGGAACGATTGCTTTGTTCGGCTCGATTGTACAAAACGGATAGTTTGCCGCTTCGGCATTTTGTGCTTTTGTAAGCGCGTTGAAAGTTGTTGATTTACCTACATTTGGAAGTCCTACTAGACCTATGCTTAAACCCATAATTAACCTTTTGTTGTGCTATAAAATAATTTTGTAATAGTAGCTAAAATATGTGTAGATACTAATTAAAAGCTATCTATCTTTTTCTAAGAGCTTCTCTTGAAGCTTTATCAACTAAAGTAAAAAAAATATCAACCATATCTTTATCTTTTGTTTTTTTATGACCTTTTACTTTAATAAAATCACACTCATAATGGTCTGTAACAGTATAAAATTTTTTGTACAGCTTGTGATTTTTGATAAGTACATTTTTTTTATTCATATAGTTGTTTTTTACAATGCGCTCTTCTCTGTTTTTTAAGTTAATAATATTTTGGCAATCGGTATAAACAATGATTTTACATTTTCTTGTCGGTATTTTGCTTAGAGCCCATAGCAGTGTTTCTAGTTCTAATTTTGATGAAGTCGTATTTTTGAATTTTTTTGTTTTAATTTTATGTTTTGATATCGGTGCTTCTAAATTAAACTCAGGTATAAGCAAGTATGCACCGTAACCTATGCCTGTTTGCGGGTCTGCGCTTGCATCTGTAAATAAAAAAAGCGTTGGTTTCTTTAAGTCAACATACATGCAAGAGATCTTTTTAATGCTCTAAAGATTTGTTGCCATCAACTGATTCTATTTTTTTAAGCTCACTAAGTGCATCAAGAATATTTTTTTGATTTGTTTTTTCCAAAGGCACATCATTTGAAACAAACATATAAAATTCAACCCGTCTATTTTTAGCACGATTTTCTTCAGAATTATTTTTTACAAAAGGTTTTGAAGAACCAAAACCGGCAGTAGAAAGTCGATCTTTAGAGACCCCATTTTTAATTAACTCCTGCATAACTACATTTGCTCTATGATTGGATAATTCTATATTATCTTTGAATGGTGAATCTTTTGGCAGAGGTTGATTATCAGTGTATCCTCTTACCGACACTTCAACTTGAGGCGGAAGTGAATTTATAATATCGGAAATTCTTCTAATAAAAAGTTGTGTGTCTGCATTGTTAATTGTTGCATCTGCTCCATGAAAAAATATGGAAACAGGAAGTTTTAATAAAACACCGTCTACTGATTGATCCAATGGATTTCCGCTCATTGAAGCATTTTTCAACTCTTTTTGAATCTTTTCAACCACTTCTGATACAGTTTCAGATGTAGGAGAGGCAGGTGAAACAACCAAAACTGATCCTCCCTCTGTTGTTGGAGCTTGTCCGGTAGGATTTGAAGTTGATTCTGGGGTTGGCTCGGTTTCATTTACCATATCCATAACCGGAGTTACCGCTTCAGGAACGGGAGCAAAGTCATATATTTTTACGAACTCTTCTTTAAGAGCGCGTACTTTTTCTTTGTTTGTGGAAGCAATAGCATAAAGTGCAATAAAGAGCGCCAATAATAAACTGAAAAAATCGGCTGTCGGAACTGCCCACTTTTCGCTTGGCGGACACTCGGTTTTTTTACATTTATGTTTCTTTTTGGCCATCTATATACTCATTTACTAAATTGACTATGTTTGTCTTCTGCCGGAGAGAGAAAATTAAGCAATTTAGCCTCAAGAGAACGAGGATTGTCACCATTAGCAATTCCAATAATTCCCTCAAGAATTAATTTCTGTTCTTTAACGATATGGTGCGCTTTGGCTTTTAATTTTGCACCCATTGGACCAAATAAAACATATGCGCTGAAAATACCTGTAACGGTAGCAGTAAATGCTCCTGCGATACCTTGTGCCATCTCTGCAGGATTATCCAGCTTTTGAAGTGCCAAAATAAGACCCAAAACTGCCCCGATAAGACCAAGTACGGGAGATGTTTCTCCGGCAAGTATCCAGTAGTGGGCACATCCGTGGTAATAGTGCTCAGTCTCTTCAATTGTTAATTCCAAACTCTCAACAATCGTATCAATCTCATTTCCATCAACAGCCATGCTCAAGCCTTGCTTCATAAATGGATTGTCAAGTTGTGCAATTTCACTCTCTAGCGAGAGTATGCCGTCTTTTCTAGCTCTAGAAGATAGCTCAATAATCTGTTTAATTCGCGCGTGAAGGTCAACTTGTGATTTTTTAAATATTATTCCAACGCTTTTAAATGCACCTTTAATGTGCTCAGGGTCAGTACTTACCATAGATGCAAGCAGAGTGGTCGGCATAATAATAATTAATGAAGTAATATGAACAATATGAACCGGGTTTCCACCCTCCATTAAGTCACCAATTGAAATAGATGCTATTGCTCCTAATATTCCTAAAACAACTGTTAAATCCATAAATCAACCCTTATTTTTTGTAGTTTTACTATATTCTTTAAGTATCACACTATTTTTTAGACTAATTGTACACTAGTTTACTAAAAGAAAGATTTAACTATTTTATATCTCTTAAAAATTCACACATTAAACGAACTCCGGCGCCCGTTGCACCATAAACATTGCAGTCCCATGGCGTTTCGGTATAGGCAGTTCCTGCTATATCAAAGTGCATCCACTTGTTTTTGTTCTCATCTCTTATAAATTTGTCCAAAAACATACCGGCAGTTATTGCTCCGCCGTAAGGTTTTGAAGCCGTATTGCTAATATCTGCAATTTCGCTCTTTAGAAGTTTTTTTAGATGTCTATTAAACGGCAGTGAGCTTATCATCTCTCCTGCGTCGCTTCCTGCGCGTGAAATGTCATGTTTTAGCTTATGAGAGTGCCCCATTAAACCTGTCGTGTACTGACCAAGAGCAATCATACATGCGCCGGTAAGTGTTGCAAAGTCAAAAATGTAATCAGCCTTTACTTTGTCCTGTGCATAATCAAGAACATCTGCCAAAACCAATCGTCCCTCTGCGTCTGTGTTTCTAACCTCAATTGTTGTTTTACTTCTTGAGACTAAAACATCATCCGGTTTATAAGCATTTCCGCCAACCATATTTTCAACGGCACCGATAAATGCATGAATCTCTATGTCAAGTTTTAATTCACTTACAGCTTTTATAATTCCTAAAACCGCACATGCGCCGGCTTTATCCATCTTCATGGTAACCATAGATGTCGGAGCCTTTAGACTTAACCCGCCACTGTCATAAGTCAAGCCTTTTCCGACAAGTGTAATAACTTTTTTAGGATTTGCAGGCTTATATGCAAGATGAATCAAGGCGCTTCCGTGAACAGATGCGCGGCCAACAGCCAGCATTGCTCCCATGTTCTCTTTTGCCAAATCATCTTCTTGCAAAATATTGCATAAAAGTGAATTGTCATATGCCAATGTTTGAGCTACATGCGCCAATGTTTGCGGGTTTATCTCTTGCGGTGCTCTGTTGACGACATCGCGAGTAAAATTTGTAGCATGGGCTACAATAAGCGCTTCATTAAAAATTGTTTCAATATCATCAAAACTAAAATCATTTACAGCTAAAGAGATTTCCTCTAAAGCCGCCTTTTTCGGCTCCGACTTGTATTCGTTAAACTCATATCCGCCCAAAACAACGCCCTCTACTAAGGCAGTTATAGTAGATTTGCTGATAACACTAATCTTTGCAGATTTATAGTTTGAAGACTTGAGCATTTTCATCATGCAAGACGCTGCACTTCTTATGTCGTCGCTTTTTTTGCTATCGACTCCGCAAAACAGAGTCGCTTTTTCATATAAGAAACATGTTGTATCTTGCTCGGCTTTAAATCCTGCTTTTTGTAAAATATCTGCATGCTCACACTCTTCAAGCTCATCTTTTTTTAGAAAAACGACTGTTACATCTGATAAAACTTCGCCTAACTCTTTGTTTAGTAATTTAATATTCATTTTTTTCCTATTTGTCAAAATTTAGTAGCTCTTTTGCCTGAATCATATCTTTGTCACCGCGACCGGAGATATTGACAATAACCAGCTTATCTTTTATATTTGGCATTTTTTTGAGATATGCAACTGCATGCGCGCTCTCAAATGCAGGGATAATGCCCTCTTTGCGTGACAGCCACACAAATGCATCAAGCGCCTCTTTGTCGGTAATATAATCATAGCTGACAGATTTGTTATCGTGATGAAAGGCATGTTCTGGTCCGATTCCAGGGTAATCAAGTCCGGCAGATATTGAGTGAGCTTCTAGTATCTGCCCGTCTTCGTCTTGAAGCAGATAGCTCATTTGACCATGCAACACGCCTGGACGACCTTGATTTAGCGAACAGCCATGCTCTCCGGATTCAATGCCATGCCCGCCGGCTTCTATACCGATACAACGAACTTCTTTATCTTCTAAAAAGTGTTGAAACATCCCGATAGCGTTGCTGCCTCCGCCGATACAAGCAATAACATTGTCCGGCAGGCGACCCTCTTTTTCAAGTATCTGCGCTCTTGCTTCATAACCGATAATAGCCTGAAAATCTCTAACCATCATTGGATATGGATGCGGACCTGCAACTGTTCCGATAATATAAAAAGTATCTCTTGCATTTGTGACCCAGTGGCGGATTGCGTCGTTCATTGCATCTTTTAGTGTTTTACTTCCGCTCTCAACCGCATTTACTTTTGCGCCGAGAAGTTTCATGCGAAAAACATTAAGTTCTTGTCTCTGTACATCTTTTGCGCCCATAAATATTTCGCACTCTAAACCTAAAAGCGCGCAGATTGTAGCCGTTGCAACTCCATGCTGACCGGCACCGGTTTCAGCTATGATTTTTTTATAGCCGAGTCTTTTTGCCATAAGCCCTTGAGCAATTACATTGTTTACTTTATGCGCGCCGGTGTGGTTTAAATCTTCTCTTTTTAAATAAATTTTTGCACCAAGTTCATCTGAAATATTTTTTGCATAGTAAAGCGGGGAGGGGCGACCTACATAATCTTTTAAGTAGTAATCTACTTCCGCCCAGAAATCTTTATCAAAGCGGATACTTCTATACTCTTCTTCAAGCTTTAAAAGTGCCGGCATCAAAGTTTCTGGGACATATCTGCCGCCAAAAATTCCAAAATGGCCGTTTTCATTTGGATCAAATTTCGAAGGAGAAGGAATATACATCAATTTACCTCAATTAAAGAGTACACATTTGTTATCTCTTTTAAGTTTTTTTGTCCGTCTAAAAAGTTAAGACCTATAATAAAACAAGCTTCTACGCACGAAGCACCGGCTTGTTTAATCAGTCTTGCGGCAGCATTTGCCGTACCGCCTGTCGCAATTAAGTCATCTATAAGAAGAACTCTTGCGTTTTGGATTTTGCTAAAAGCGTCTATATGAATTTCTACTTCATCTACTCCATACTCAAGCGAATATTTTTCACTGATTGTTGTGTACGGAAGCTTCCCTTTTTTGCGGATAGGCACAAACCCGATGCTTAACATTTGAGCAAGTGCTGCACCAAAGATAAATCCTCTTGCATCAATCCCTGCAATATAATCCAAGTTGTACTCTTTATATTTTTGATAAAGATGGTTCATAAGCACGCCGTAAGCTTCTCTGTCATTTAAGAGGGTCGTAATATCTTTAAAGATAATTCCCGGTTTTGGAAAATCTTTTACATCTCTTATCGAGTTTTCTATTATTTTTCTTTCTGTATTGCTAAGTGTCATAATATCTTCCTTTATAGCAGAGCGTCTATACGACTCTCTAATGCTTTAATTTTATTGTTAAGACGATCTGTCTCTTGTCTATGTTTGGTATTTCTTTGTTTTAAAACTTTTAACTCATTTCGGAGTTTTGTTAACTCATCACTTAAAATATCAACATTTCCAAGTGCGCGTTGGAGCTGAATCTGATATTTTCTAATCAGTATTTCTGCCTCTTGAAGTGTAAGCCTCATCAAGTCATTACTTCGCTGTTCTTTGTTTGTAATACTTTTAAAGTAAAACATCTTTACAAATAGATATACAGATAAAATAGATAGCAGTGTTAAAAGTGACCATTCCCAAAACATAAGTTTTCCTTTTAATTATTAAGAATTAATTGCTTCAATTTTTTCTATTCGACCGGTGTGACGACCGCCGTCAAAACTGCTACCACACCAAGCATCAAGTATAGATTCGCACACACCTTTGCCTATAATTCTCTCTCCAAAACATAGCACATTTGCGTCATTGTGTCCGCGAGCAACAGTTGCGGTGTATGCATCATGACATAACGCCGCACGAATCCCGCTATGTCTGTTGGCCGCTATGCTCATGCCAATGCCGGAACCGCAGATAAGAATACCATGCGCTTGGCTATCTGCTAAAACCGCTTTGGATACTTTTACGGCATAATCAGGATAATCGACTCTATCCTTGGAAAATGGTCCTAAATCTATAACTTGGTGACCTTTTTCTTTTAATAGTTCAACCGTATAATCTTTAAGATCAACTCCGGCATGATCAGTAGCGATATAAAACTTCATTGTTTCCCTTTTATGATAATAACAGATTTAAAATTGTCTGCACAGGCATTAATAACAGATAATTCTTTAGCGGTGTCATCAGAATTATTAAAACTATAATTATTCCATATCTTTCATTTTTATAAAAGAATTCAGCTACGGAATTTATCTTATGCTTCATTGCCAAGTGCATAATAAAGTGAGCGCCGTCAAATTGAGGTATCGGGAGCAGGTTAAATACACCCAAAACAACATTTATTATTAGCAGTTGAAATACAAAAAGATAGGCAAATATATAAATCAGACTGTCAGATGTGTTTGGCTGGCTCATATAAACAATAGCTATCGAGGCAAATGCCGCCATGGTAAAGTTATAAGCAACTCCTGCCAAATCAACCTGCATTGCACCGTTATAGCCGGCTCTCTTTATTACAGTTGCCATATTTACGGGTACAGGTTTTGCCCAACCAAATAAAAACCCGCTATCGGCTCCAAAAAACATCGGTAAAAAATACATAGTCGCAGGAACTATAATCGTGCCGACTAAATCAACATGCACAAACGGATTTATAGAGAGTCTGCCTGCATTTTTGGCAGTAGTATCACCATACATGTATGCTATCCATCCATGCATTATTTCATGCCCGATAATGGCTACTGCCAAGGCAAGAACTGCTGCTGCTATTTTAAGTAAATCAATAGATTCCATAATCATCTTTATCTTCTTTTACTCTCTCTGCAATAGCTTTATCAAGGTACACGGAAGATTCTAAATCAGTCGGAGTTTTTCCGATTCTGTCCCATCTGATTTCCCAGTTTTTATCAATACTAAAATAGACAAACCATGGAGTTCCTTCTATGTTTTCATAAGGTACGGCACCCCAAAAACGGCTATCATTTGAGTGGTCGCGATTATCACCCATCATAAAGTAGTGGTCTTTATCAACTTTAATCGGAGCAAAATTAAATATAGGCATAGGAGATTGTCCATTATCAACTATCTTGTCGTCATGATGAATTCCCGGGTGATCTTTCATATAAGGATTTTTAACCCAAAGCTTTCCGGCAAAAGGAAGAATGTCGTACTCTTTAAAATTTTTCTCAATCCACTCATTACCTTCACTGTAATGAATATATAAATCTTTATGCAAAACAAATAGTTCATCACCAGGAAGCGCTACACATCTTTTTACAAAATGCTGTTTAGTGTTGTGAGGTGGTCTAAAAATTACTATATCGCCTCTTTTTGGCTTATCTCCGTCCATCAAGCGGAGCTTGTCGCTCCATGGCATGATAGATACTTCCAAAAACGGAATATGAGGCATGGGAATGCCGTATGCAAATTTTTTGGCAAAAAGATGATCACCTACCAAAAGTGAATCTTTCATAGATCCGCTTGGAATTTTAAAAGCTTGAGCAATAAAAAATATAACAAAAAGAACTATTATTATAGTTCCCGTCCACGAATTTGAAAATTTATAAGTTTTGTGTAGAATTTCTTTCATTTATCTTCTTTCTTCTGAGTTAGCTTTTGCAGCTTTTAGTGTATTGCTAAGTAGCATGGCAATAGTCATCGGTCCGACGCCGCCCGGAACAGGAGTTATGTATGAGCATTTTTTACTTACTCTATCAAAATCAACATCACCTACAAGTTTGCCGTCATTAGTGCGGTTTATGCCGATATCAACAATAATAACGCCATCCTTTACCATATCTTCTTTGATTAAATTTACAACTCCGACTCCAACAAAAAGAATATCTGCATTAAGCGTATGTTTTTTCAAATTGTCCGTAAATATATGACAAATTTCAACCGTTGCATTGGCATTTAAGAGCAGCGAAGCCATAGGCTTTCCAACTATATTTGAAGCTCCTACAACGACACAATTTTTACCTTTTACATCTATGTCGTACTCCGCCAATAGTTTCATTACACCAAGGGGAGTGCAGGGAACAAAACCATCAAGCCCGGTTGTAAGTCTGCCGACATTGTATGGATGAAAACCGTCCACATCTTTGCTTGGTTCTACTAGTTCAAGTATTTTCGTAGTATCTATTTGAGAAGGAAGAGGTAGTTGAATAAGGATTCCGTCTATATTTGGATTGCCGTTCATCATCTTAATCGTGTTTTCAATAGCTGCTTGAGAGATATCACTCGGCATTTCATGCGTAACGGAGTAGAAGCCAACCCTGTCACACGCTTTTTTCTTCATATTTACATAGGCTGCGCTTGCAGGGTCTTGACCTACCAGTATAACTGCCAATCCAGGAACAAGACCTGTCTTGCTTTTTAAATCTTTTACTTCATCTACAATAGTTTTTTCTATTTTTGCTGAGAGTGCTTTTCCATCAAGAAGTTGCATTTAAACCTCATAATATTATTTTTTTGTTATTATACCTTTATATGTTTAAACTTCTTTCAAAGTAAGATTGCCAAAGAAGTTTTCTGCCTTTGTAGAAGGCAGGCTTTAGTGCCATAGCGGCTAGCGTAACAAATTTGGACTTTGTTCAAATTGTGTCGAAAAAAAGGGAAAAACGCTTTATGAGAAGAGTATTGTTGATGTTGTTGCCATTTTCTCTAATAGCTAAAAGCAATTTCATTACGCCTATGGAGTATGCTTCTTCGTTATATAAGAATCCAAGAGGAATAGGATGCCATAAGTGTCACGGTGATTCAGGAGAAGGTAAATTGGTTGCCAGATACGAGCACAAAAAGGAGCAAAAAAGTTTTGTCGGTCCTGCTATAAACAACATGAATTTTAATGAATTTTATGAAGCTTTAAATGTGAGAAAAAATGGAATGCCGAGATACTTTTTAACACAAAAAGAGATTAAAGCTCTCTATTTTTATCTGCAAGAGAAGAAGAAAGGTAGTTTATCAAATGTTAAGTAATTTTGAAGAAGTAAAAGCCGCGTATGAAAAAAGAGATTTAATAGCACTGGATGCATTGGCAAGCCCTACATACAGGATGATTAACAGAAGAAAAGATTTTCGTTCCGTTTTAATGCTCTCATGTAATAATTTGGAACATTTAACAAAGATAGACATGGTTGAAGCCGACTGCATTGTTTTAAATCTAGAAGATGGGGTAAGCAAAGAGGACAAGCCGTTTGGATTGGTTTTATGTGCAATTTTCTTGTCTCACCATAAAAAATGCGATAAAAAATTGATAGTCCGTGTAAATCCTCTCATTGAAGGCGGATACGAGGAGATAACTTATCTAAATCAATTTATGCCGGATGCTATCAGGGTTCCAAAAATAAGAAATTCAAAAGAGGTAGAATCTGTTTATGAACTCTTGGATGATAAAACGGAACTTCATCTTTCCATAGAGACGAGCGGAGCGTGGGCTAATTTGGCTAAATTAAAAATCGATAAAAGAGTTACCACTTTTTATCTTGGAATTTTAGATTTGTTTGCAGATATGAATCTGCCTCAAAATTTAATTACAAGAGACAACCCTGTGATGCTGCATATTTTGTCGCAATTTTTAATTACATGTAGAATTATTGGAGTAAGACCTGTCTCTTTCGTATATCAAGATTTTAAAAATTTAGAAGAGTTTGAAAAATGGATATCTTTGGAAAAAAGTATGGGTTATGATGCAAAAGGGTGCATCTCTCCGGAACAGGCAAAACTTGTAAATAAGATGTTTGCAAGCGATGAAAGAGAGATAAGAAGAGCAAAAACCATAATCAAACTCTTTGAACTAAAAAGAGAAGAGGGTGTTACCGGCTTTGAAGATGATGAGTTTGGGTTTATTGATGAGCCGATATACAAGGGAGCATTAGCAGTACTCAACAGAAACGAGTAGAGCTTTGTTCTTATCTGGCAAGATTGTAAAATACATTGTATCTGACTAATATTTTTTCAGCCGGTCTTGGGTATCTGCTGTATGCAAACTCGATGGTCTCTTGCGTAGTTGTATCAAGTATATGGTATCCGCTGGTCTGGAGAAATTTAAAGTCCGTCATATCTCCATTTGGATGAAGGTAAAACTCTACAATATTTGTTCTATTTACATTCATATCGTGACGGATATTTACTCTGGCAATTCTGTTTAAAATCTCTTGAGTTATTCTTCTCATAATCTCTTGATTGTCAATAAGATATTTCTGTTGTCCAGGTGTCAGTTTGCCAAATTCGCTGCCGTAAAGCTCTTTAAGGTCTGAATTAATAGTATTGTTTCCGGTTTGTTGTTCACTTTTTTTATCTTTTACCTCTTCGGCAGACTTATCTTCGCTCATCCAAGCAAGAGGATCTTTTTTTGCTTCTTTTTTAGGTTCAATGGTTACATATGGCTTTGCTGATGGAATAGGCTCAATTTTTGGCTTAGATTCTTTTTTATCTTCTGTTTTTATTTGATTTACAGATGGTTTTTGGGCACTCTTTTGCTCGATTATTTTTTCTTCATACTTTATTGGCGGTTTATTTATAGGTTCTGCTATCTCTTTAAGTTGGCTGCCTTTTGGCATAGGCGGAGCCATTACAGGCTCTTTTTTTATAACCTCTTTTTTGTCTGCAACTTTTTCAACTCCTTTTGGCATCTCTTTAAGTGAAACTTTTATTTTATTCTCTTTAGGTTTTTGCTGCTGTTTTACTTCCGGTGTAATTGTTCCAAGAAACCAAATTAGAAGCAGTAGTAAAATATGTATTAAAAGGGCGACAAATAGGGCAAAATATGAGCGATTCAAACTATTCCATTTACTTATAAAATTTTGAAGAATTATAACTAATATAGATTAATACAACTTTGCTATAATGACAAAAAAATATTAAGGTTATTTCAATGAGTATAAGTGGTTCATTAAAAGCTTTTAAAAAAGCTCAAGATTTAATTCCAGGCGGAGTAAACTCTCCAGTTAGAGCGTTTAGCAGTGTAGGCGGAACGCCTATTTTTATTGCAGAGGGCAAAGGTGCATATTTAACCGATATTGATGGAAACAGATATGTAGATTTCGTACAAAGCTGGGGTCCGCTTATTTTTGGACATAGAGATGAATCAATCGAAAATGCTGTAATAGAAGCCGTTAAACATGGTCTTAGTTTTGGTGCTCCGACGCAGGCAGAGAGCGATTTGGCAGAGCTTGTAATCTCTATGTTTGATTCTATTGATAAAATCAGATTTGTAAGCAGCGGAACAGAGGCTGTCATGAGTGCTATTCGTCTTGCTCGCGGCTTTACCGGCCGTGATGATATTGTAAAGTTTATCGGCTGTTATCATGGTCACAGTGATTCACTTTTAGTTCAAGCCGGAAGCGGTGCCGCAACTTTTGGAAATCCAAGTTCTCCGGGAGTGCCGGCAGACTTTACAAAACACACCCTTTTGGCTACATACAATGATATTGAGAGTGTAAAAAAGTGTTTTAATGATTCTAAAAACATCGCATGCGTCATTATAGAACCGATTGCCGGAAATATGGGGCTTGTTCCGGCTGATAAAGAGTTTTTGCATGAGTTAAGAAAGTTATGTGATGAGAATGGGACTCTGCTTATTTTTGATGAAGTTATGAGCGGTTTTCGTGCGACAATAAACGGTGCAGAGTCAACAACCGGTGTTAAACCGGATATTGTTACTCTTGGCAAAGTTATCGGAGGCGGCATGCCGGTCGGTGCTTTTGGGGCAAGAGCTGAAATTATGGCAAAACTCTCACCGGAGGGTCCGGTTTATCAGGCAGGAACACTGAGCGGTAATCCTGTTGCTATGGCTGCCGGATTCGCAGCAGTATCTAAGCTAAAGAAAAATGCTCAGGTTATAGCAGTTTTAAACGAACGAGCAAAAAGATTGGTTGAGGGGATGAAAAAAGAGGCCTCTTCTTGCGGAATTACTATGCAGATAGATACAAGAGGAAGCATGTTTGGTTTCTTCTTTAACGAAAATCCTGTAAAAAACTTTGCGGATGCCTGCAACTCGGATGCAAAACTTTTTGCAAAATTTCACTCTATGATGCTCTCTGAGGGCTTTTACTTTGCATGTTCACTCTATGAAACAGGTTTTATCTCAACTGCTATTACGGATGAGATGATTGAAGATACCATTAAAGCAAGTGCAAGAGTGTTTAAAGAAATAACTAATGCATAGCGATGACAAAAAGGAGCAAAAAGCTCCTAGAATTAAGCCTATTATTGAAGCGGCTGACAACTTGTCATTGGGAATATCAATGGTTGTGGCAGTTCTTATGGGTGTTGGAATAGGTATTTTGCTTAAAAATCTTACCGGATATAGTTGGACTCTATGGGTTGGGGTTTTTGTAGGTATAGCTGCTGCCGTGCTAAATGTCTATAAAGCTTATTCAAAACAGTATAAAGAGTATGAAGAGTTAGCGAAAGAGCCTCGATATGCCATAAAGAAACAACTTCAAGATGATGATGACGAAGACGATAGTGAAAAAAACTATTAAAATTATAGGCGTTGTAGAACTGTTGATTTTATCTACAATGCTAATATCCTTTAATTTTTTTATAAACCTGCAAGTGGCATTCTTAAGCAGTTTTTTTATAATTATAGGTTCGGCATACGCTTATAAAAAAATGGTAAATAGTGAAGTTGCTCTTGAAAATATAGATGAAAAAAAAGATATTTTAGATGAGATTGAAGATCCTTATGAGCTTTATGACGAAACCCCAATAAATCAAACTCCCGCGGACGAGCTTGATTTAAAAGCTATCGTCATAGAAGAGAAGAAAAAAATAAAAATTTTAAATATACAAGATATAAAAAAGGGCTCCAAAGCAGGTGTTTCACTATTTAGGCTTGTTCCGTATCTATTTTTGATTGTAGGTTTTATAGCACTTAAAAATAATGAATTTTTAGATATATCCGTATATCTTCCCTCTCTTCTTCTTGGCATAATAGTCGGCTACTTTGTTTCAAAAGATTTGGAACGGTTTTAAGAAAATCTAAGAGATAATCATAGGAATATTTATGGTTACCTTTTTTTGAATATCAATGTAAAAGTTAGTATTTGTCGCCAAAACCTTTAACTCATTAACTTTCTCTTCATTAATGTTTTGCGAATAAACTTCAACAGAGAAGATGCTGTATTTTTTATCTTCAAATTTTATATGCTCACCGACTCTGTAAAATATTTTTGTCACTATTTTTTGATTATTTTCATAGCAAGAGTAAGCTTTGTTTAGTATCTTTATAAAATTATTAGAATCAATAATAATTTCAGGAATTGTCGGGTCAAAATCTTTTTCAAAAATAATTTTTGAATTTATAGAGTAGGTTAATATACATAAATCAACCAATGCGTATATATTTGCCAATTCACCGATTGGCTTGGGTTTGTTGAGTTTAAAAGACGGGGATTGATATAGTTTAATTCCTATGGCTTCATCATTTTCATATCCGACAGTTATGGCAAAAAATTTATAACGCCCAAACTCCAACTCTAAAAATGTTGTTTTAAATCCAAATGAGACATTAGCGTAAGTAGTTGCAAGGTTAAAAAGCTCTTCTGTTGTAACAAAACCTAGCAAAAATTGTGCTTCAGAGTTTAGCGATAAAACCTTAGCGTTCGAACTAAAGAGCACAAAAGGGTTATAATCATACTCTATCCATTGCTGCTCAAAAGTCATTTTTTGCCACTTACTCTTCTATATAATTTTTAAGTTTTCTTCCAACTTTAGGGTGTTTTAGCTTTTTAATAGCACTGGATTCTATTTGACGAACTCTTTCACGAGTTACATTTAGTTCTTTACCTATTTCTTCAAGCGTTCTGTCACTCTCGTCGTCCATTATTCCGAAGCGAAGTTTAATAACTGCTTTTTCTCTCTCATTTAACTGTTCTAAAACATTCTCTATTTGAACTCTTAAATCATCTTTCAATATCGCATCAGACGGAGAGAGTGAGGTTTTGTCTTCAATAAAGTCGCCAAAACGCCCATCATCTTCACTGCCGATAGGAGCTTCAAGACTTATTGGCTCTTTTGTAATTTTTATTACATTTTTAACTTTTTCAACAGATAGTCCGACTTCTAGCGCGATAACTTCAACATCAGGCTCTCTGCCATGCTCTTGCAGGTGTTTACGCATAATTTTGTTTATACGGTTTATGGTTTCAATCATATGTATAGGAATACGAATCGTTCTTGCTTGATCTGCTATTGCACGGGATATTGCCTGACGAATCCACCAAGTTGCATAAGTTGAAAATTTATAACCTTTTTGGTATTCAAATTTATCAACAGCTTTCATAAGACCTATGTTGCCCTCTTGAATCAAATCAAGGAAAGGCAGACCGCGATTTGTATATCTTTTAGCAATCGATACCACGAGTCTTAAGTTGGATTTTGCCATTTTCGTTTTTGAGATTTCGGAGATATTTTTACCGCGTTTTATCTGCTCTAAAATATCAGCCAGCTTTTCTGGTTCCATATCAAAACTGTTTTTTGAAGCCTCTTTGGTTTGTACAAGTTTTTTAATCTCCATGTATGTGCTAACCATCGTAGCTTCGGGAACCATAGCAGCGATATCTTCTTTATTTAAATCACAAATTCTCTCAACCAAAACTTTGTGATTTGCTTTTAGGGTTGAGTTAAACAGAGGGAGCTTGTACTCCAATCTTTTTAGCTCTTTATCATACCCTTCATCACTCTTAAGCGCTGTTTCCATCGCTTTTACAAGCTCATTTATAAGTTTAGAAGTAGGTCCTAAATCTAATAATTTCTCTTTTAAAACACCTTTTTTATATGTAACGGTCAAATAGTGTAAAACAGTCTCCGGAGTAAGTTCGCTATCTCCGTTTTCAGGTATTTTTTCCGCTAATTTAACCCACTCTTTTTTAGCTTTTTCTAGAGCTTTAAAGCTTACGGTAACTTTTTCAACTCTGGTTTTATCTTTTGCGGTTAATGTTTTTTCAACTTCAACATATTCATTATCTTCACTCTCATCTTCATCGCTTACATCTAACTCTTCACTCTCATCTTTTTCATCTTCGAAACTTTTAAATAGCTCTTTTACTCTTCTTTCACGGTTTATTAAAGGCTCTCTATAATCTAAAATAAAATCTATTAAGTATGGAACGGAACATATCGCATCAATTATTATGCTCTCGCCGCCTTCAATTTTTTTTGAGATTTCTATCTCTTCGTCTTTCGTTAAGAGAGGAATCTGTCCCATTTCACGAAGATACATACGAACCGGAGAATCAGATCTAGACCACTCCAGAAGTTCATGCTCTTTTAATATGTCAAAACTGTCGGTTTCATTGTTTTCAATCATCTTTCTTTGAGCGCTTTTTCTAGCCTCAGCCTCTTTATCATTAAGAAGTTTCGCGTGTTCAGATGATGTGTAGATACAAGCTTTATGTTTTTGTATAAGTTTATGAATGCTAGCTGCTTGTGCGGAAGTTGGCTGTTTGTCAAAAAGCTCTATAAGGGACTCGTATGTAGAGCACTCTTTTGGTTTTTGATTTGCAAAGAATGCTTCAATAGCTTTGTTTAGTTCTTTAGCTGTCATATAAAATACACCTTTGGATGGTTTGTTAAGATTTTTCAAAGGTGGATTATACCCAAACACTCTTAACCTTTTCTTCTTTTTATGATGTTACGCACTAAAACGAACAAGACCGTTTTATCAGTTTTTAAATTGGAACACACTTTGCTTTTGTATAAAAAAAATGTAAACAAAGGTATTCTATGCAAAGCGGATATTATAGTTCAGCAGCGGGAATGGTTGCCCAGTTCAACCGACTCGATACTATTGCAAACAACCTTGCCAATGTTAATACGGTTGGCTTCAAAGAGGATAATCTCGTTGTGGGTGATTTTTTGCGTCTCTACAAAGAGGCTAGGGATGAGTTGCCAATTGAAAATCAGACTAAAGAAGCTGCCCAGTTTTTAAACAGGGCTATGAACAAAGCTCCGCAAATTGTGGATTCATATACTGATTACACAATTGGAAATATGCAAAAAAGCGATAATTCGCTTGATATGGCCTTGTCAAAAGAGGGTCTCTTTTTCTTAGTCAAAACACCGGAGGGAGTTAGACTAACCAGAGATGGAACATTTACAAAAAATGATGAAGGCAAACTGATAACAAAGAGCGGATATGAAGTTCTTCCGAGTGACTACTTTACTACAAAACAGCCAATAACACTAAATCAAGAAGATAATATTATTGAGATAGATAAAAATGGGCAGATATTTACAGATGTGCCAAACAGTGTAAAGCTTACTCCAGGTTCTAAAATTTTTATAGCACAGCCTGACAATATCGCGCTTTTAAAAAAAGAGGGCAACGGTCTTTATAGATATGACGGAGCAGAGGAGTTTGAAAACTTTGACAAAAGCGGAGCAGTGATGCAGGGTTTTGTAGAGAAGAGTAATGTAAACGCCGTAAAGATGATGACACAGATGATAGAGACAAATCGTTTGGTAGGAATGTATCAAAAAGCAATGGACACACAGATGAATGACATGAACCGCGATGCAATTGAAAAAATTGCTAAAAAATCTTAAGGAGCTTAGACAATGATGCAATCACTTTATACTGCCTCAACCGGAATGTTGGGTATGCAGACACAAATAGATACAACGGCGAACAATATTGCCAATGTAAACACAATAGGTTTTAAAAAGTCTCGTGCAGAGTTTGCAGACTTGATGTACAAAGTTATGGAGTATGCGGGAACATCTACGAGCGATGTTACTAAAAGTCCAACCGGCATAGAAGTAGGACTTGGTGCTAGACCAACAGCAATAAATAAAATATTTTCAGAGGGCAGTCTGAAACAGACCGATAATGAGCTTGATTTAGCGGTAACAGGCAAGGGATTTTTTAAGCTTGAGCTTCCGGATGGCACTGAAGTTTTTTCAAGAAACGGTGCATTTAAGATTGATGAAAATGGAACGATTGTAAACAGTGACGGATACAGATTGGTTCCGGAGGTTGTCGTTCCGCCTGATGCAACAAACATCAGTGTCGGTGCCGATGGTACCGTTACGGTTGTTCAATCCGGTCAAACACAAGCAACGCAGATAGGGCAGGTTACATTGACAAACTTTATAAATCCTGCAGGTCTTCACTCTATGGGAGATAATCTCTACTTAGAAACAGACAGCTCGGGTCAACCGGTAGAGGGAACACCGGGACTTGACGGTCTTGGAGTGCTTCGTCAGGGTTTTGTTGAGCTTAGTAATGTTGAGCTTGTTGTTGAATTAACAGACCTTATTACAGGTCAAAGAGCTTATGACTCAAACTCAAAAGTAATCACGACAAGTGATGAAATGCTTCAAACTACAAATAATTTAAAGCGATAACAACCTCTTAAATCAGCTTGATATTTTTTAGTATCAAGGCTGTTTGCTCCCATCTTTTAAAATACTTATTTTTTGGCTAAATATTTCAAACGCTTCTACTGAAAGCGGTTTACTATAGTAGTAGCCTTGTATCTCGTCACATCCATGCTCACGCAAATGTTCCAACTGCTCAAGTGTCTCTACCCCTTCGGCAATCGTCTGTAATCCCAATGATTTTGCCATTGCGATAATCGCAATGACGATTGCTTTATCTTCAGGGTCTGTCGTGATGTCATGTATAAATGATTGGTCAATTTTAAGTTTATAGATTTTAAATTTTTTGAGATAGCTTAGAGATGAGTATCCGGTGCCGAAATCATCAATGGACATGCGTATACCCTCTGCATAAAGATTGTTCATTATTTCAATAGCTTTTTTTGGGTTCTGCATTGCCATTCCCTCGGTAAGTTCAAGCTCCAGATACTCAGGAGATAAACCGACTTCATTCAGGATTTTCATCACTACCTCCTGCAAGTTGGAATGGTGAAATTGCACAGCTGATATGTTCACGGCCATTATGCGAGGCGGCATCCCCTTTTGCATCCATGTTTTTGCTTGAGTAACGGCAGTGCGCAGCACCCATTCCCCGATTGATAATATCATTCCATTCTCTTCCGCAATGGAAATAAATTCGACCGGCGAGATGGAACCCAGTTCTGGATGATGCCATCGCAACAGAGCTTCTGCACCGATAATTTTCCCATCACCTGTTGAAATCTGAGGCTGATATACAACCTCTAACTCGTTGCGCTTGAGTGCATGGCGTAAAGCATTGCTGAGGCTGAGCTTACGCATTGAATTTTGCTGCATCTCTTCAGTAAAAAAGCAATACCGGTTTCGACCCTCTTTTTTCGCACGATACATTGCGCTGTCGGCATTTTTAAATAATGTTTCTTTGTCGGCACCGTCAATCGGAAAGATAGCGATTCCTATGGAGACACTCAAAGTTAATTCATATTTATCAATAAGAAAAGATTCATCAAAAATGTCCAGTAATTTTTGCGCTACTTGTAAGGCGCCATTATAATCTGTGTCAGGTAATAAAAGAGTGAATTCATCTCCTCCCATGCGAGAGAGAGTGTCTTCTTCACGCAACACGGACAAGAGGCGTTTTGCAATCTCTACAAGGAGTATGTCTCCAACGCTGTGACCGAGGGAATCGTTGACCTCTTTGAAATGATCCAGATCTATGAACATTATCGTAGCGTATCCATTTTGTCGTTTTGCCAAGTTCATGGTATAAGCGAAACGGTCCTGAAGTTGAGTGCGATTTGGCAATCCAGTAAGGAAATCAAAATGAGCCATATATTCTATTTGTTCTTTAATTTTAGTGCGAACTGCTTCACTCGCATAAGTATCGAGTGCAAAACCAATATCCATAGCCATCTCTTTGAGAAGTTTTTGCGACGGTTCATCAAATGCCCCTACATTTTCGGCATACAGATTGAAAACACCTACTGGTACACCATTGCGAACAAGAGGAAGTGCTGCAGATGCGCCCCAGCCGAATTCACGACCCCGTTCATGCCATAATAATGTTAAAGAGTCATTCACGAAGTCCTGACACCAATACGAATTATTATCGTGAAACGCTCGACCGCTAGGTCCCTGCGAAGATGGGTCGGCAGGATTAGTGGAGATAGCGACTCCTTCGAGATAATCGGTGCCTTTACCATAAAATGCAACAGGTTTGATTTGAGAATTTTCTTCGTCCAACATGCCAATCCACGCCATTTTCATACCGCCGAAATTGACGGCAATACGGCAGATTTCCGAAAAAAGCTCTTTTTCATTTTTATGTCGGACTATGGCATTGTTGCATTGGCTGAGCGCGGAGTAAAGATTTTTTAAGCGTTCGTTGGCAAGCAGGAGCTCTTTGAGTTTAATTTGCATCTTAGACAACCACTGCGCGACACTGTCTTCCATTCCACTTTCTACGACAATCGGTGTGGAAAAATTACCGTTGCCGATATCCCGAATACAAGCATGTAGATTATCAACACTGGTGCCGAGTATGGCATATGTAGTTTTATAAATACGCCAAAGCATAAAAAATGACAAAAGAGCCATCAGCGCAAATACACCCAGCAGATAATGAGATAACATTTCGGCTTTATTGTGAACACCAGATAGTCGAGTATTTAGCATTGTATAAAAATCATCAATTGGGTCTCTAACCGCTACTTTAGCTTTATGATGCTCAATGCTATCAAGAAAAAATAGTGCTTTATCACGATTTGCCTGCGCCGAATCGGCAATGTTCATAGCCTCTATTTCCATACGGCTCATAGCATCAGCGTTCGTTTTTGCTTCGGCTAATTTAGCAAATTCGGCTTTTGTAATACCGATTCGTCGTATTAGTTCGAGCAATGAAACGGTTTCTGAAGTTTTAGTAAAGTAGTTTTTTTCGCCTGGCAATATCAAATCCCAGTAAGTTTGATGGTGGCCTGAGGGTCGCGGCTGCAACCCATCGCGAATATCTATAATTTTTTGAAAGCCTTGTTTGTAGAGGGGATCCCCATTCACGATATAACCGCGTGCCATCCGAGTGAGTCCATTTGTTGTCATTCGCAACTCATCGGCTAAAAGAGTAGCCTCAATCAGCTGATCATCCGCATATTTTGTCATCTGCGCGGACCAAACATAGATTATAAATATGGATATGGAAATGATGAAAACTGTTACAGTCTGCCAAAGATTACGCATAAATAGAGTGGAGGGAAGGATTTTCAACATAGTGACTCCTACATCATTTTTTTTGTTCATAAACATAAAACAATAGGATAGCATAAATTAATTATTATTTCGTGATACTGCATGCCTTGAAATAAATATTGGTCATCTCTGAATTCTTTAGAAAACTCCAATTACATTTTGGCTATAATCGCAAAAATAATTTTAAATAAAGTTAGGAATTTATATGCAAAAAGCAAATATTGACGGTAAAGTTTGGAGATTTGGAAAAGATATTGATACAGATTTAATCATAGCGGCTCGTTATTTGAACACATCGGTACCCGAAGAGTTGGCAAAGCATGTTATGGAAGACGCAGACCCTGAGTTCGTAAATAAAATGAGCAGAGGCGATGTTATAGTTGCGGGTGAGAATTTTGGTTGCGGAAGTTCTCGTGAGCACGCTCCCATAGCACTTAAAGCTGCCGGTATAGCTGCCGTTATCGCTCCTACTTTTGCAAGAATCTTTTACCGTAACGCATTTAACATGGGACTTCCTATATTTGAACTCAAAGAGAGCGCAGAGATAGCCGAGGGTGACGAGATTAGCGTCGATATGAATAACGGAACAATTACAAATAAAACCTCAGGCAAAGCATATAGCTTTATTCCGATTCCATCTTTTATGCAAGAGCTTATAGATGCGGGCGGGCTTATGAACTATGCACAAAACGAAATTAAAGGTAAATAATGAAAACTTATAAAATTGCGCTAATAAAAGGCGATGGAATCGGTCCTGAGATTATAGATGAGGCCGTAAAGGTATTGGATGCCGTGGCTTCATGCTGTGACATAGAGTTCTCTTACGAAGAGGCTTTAATGGGCGGTTGTGCTTATGATATTACAGGGGACCCGCTTCCGCAAGAGACAATAAACATCTCATTGAACAGCGATGCGGTTCTTTTTGGCGCAATAGGCGGTCAAAAGTGGGATAATCTGCCTCGTGAAAAAAGACCCGAAAGCGGGCTTTTAAGATTCCGTAAAGAGCTTGGTGTTTATGCAAACCTCCGTCCTGCAACTGTTTTTGATGAGCTGATAAATGCCTCATCGCTAAAGCCGGAAGTTATAAAAGGCGTTGATTTAATGGTTGTTCGTGAACTTATCGGCGGAATTTACTTCGGTGAGCCAAGAGGTCGTGATGAAAACAGAGGCTGGAATACTATGGTTTACACGCGCGATGAGATTGTAAGAATTGCTCATCAAGCGTTTAAAATTGCGATGACAAGAAGCAAAAGAGTTTGCTCGATTGATAAAGCAAATGTTTTGGATGTTTCTCAGCTTTGGAGAGATGTTGTTACCGAGGTGGGGCGTGAATATCCTGAGGTTGAACTAACGCACATGTATGTTGACAATGCCGCGATGCAGCTTATTCGTGACCCTAGACAGTTTGATGTTATGCTTACGGGAAATATTTTTGGCGATATACTAAGTGATGAAGCAAGTATGCTCTCGGGCTCAATCGGTCTTTTGCCATCAGCTTCCGTTGGTGCTAAGATAGGCGTATATGAGCCTATTCATGGTTCTGCTCCTGATATTGCAGGACAGGGAATTGCTAACCCGATAGCGACAATCTTGTCAGCTTCTATGATGCTTAGATATGCGCTTGGAGAAAATATTGCGGCAGACAAAATAGAGTCTGCCGTAAAGAGAGCGCTTAAAGAGGGGTATAGAACAAAAGATTTGGCTCAGTACGATGCCAAAGAGGTATGTTCTACAAGTGAAATGGGTTCAATAATCGCTAATTACGCGGCAAAATGAAAACTTTAACACTAGCAAATATCTATGAACTCCAAGGCTTAAAAGAAGAGGCTCTTGAGATTTACAAAGAGATTTTGAAAAAAGAGCCCTCAAATAGTGATGCTAAAATTGCGATACGAAGGCTCTCAGGGATGAGAAAAAAATTTTTACATGTAAATACTCAAATGAAGGACTATTTTGTAAAAATGCAGGATGATGTTGAATTTAATGAATTTGAAAGGTGGTTATTAAAACTATGGAATTAAAAGATGTAATTCTCTCAACTTTGGCAGAGTTAGAAGATATAAAACCAAATGTTGATGACCAAAAAACAGTAATAGATTTTACTCCTATTGTAAAAAAAGAGTCAAAAATTGAAATTTTTATCGAAGAAGAGCCTGTAATAAGCAACGAGATGATGTTTTTGACATCAATGAGAGAGAGATTGCTTGTGCTTTTTGAGGGTTTTCAAGCGCCCAATAACACAAATATAGAAGCCAAAGTAGATATGACGCTTAATTTTCTAGAGTATACATTGGTAAGTATTGATTCTAGGGTTGAAGAGCTTGAGAGAGGAAACAGAAAATGAGTCAATACAGAGTTCTAATAGATGCAAATGATGAAAAAGGCTTGGTGCATAAGGTATCTACCGTTTTTTATCAAAATGATCTGAATATTCTCTCAAACAGTGAATTTGTTGATAAAGAGAACAATAAATTTTTTATGAGAAGCGTTGTTGATGGAGATATAGTTCTTGATAAGTTGCATCAACTGATCACTGAAGTTATGCCTGAAAATGCAAATATAGAAGTTATTGCTCCTAAAAAGAAAAATATAATTATTATGGTCACAAAAGAGATGCATGCTTTGGGTGATATTTTAATTCGCCATGAAGCAGGCGAGCTAGAGGCAAATATATTGTGCGTGATATCAAATTATAGTGATTTGGGGTCTCTTGTCGGCAAGTTCAATATCCCGTTTATTGAAATCTCGCATGTAGGTTTAGACAGAGCAGAACATGAAAATAAGATACTTGAATATTTAGCAGAATTTAATGATATTGATTACATCGTATTGGCAAAATATATGAGGATTTTAACTCCTAGATTTATAGAAGTATATGAAAATAGAATTATAAACATACACCACTCTTTCTTGCCGGCATTTATCGGTGCAAACCCTTATAAACAGGCTTATGACAGGGGTGTAAAGATTATTGGCGCGACATCGCACTTCGTAAATAACCATCTTGATGAGGGTCCTATTATTGCTCAAGAAGTTATACATGTAAATCATGCTTATGGTTGGAAAGATATGCAGCGTTCAGGCAAAGATGTAGAAAAAGTTGTTCTTTCTCGTGCTTTAAAACTGGCACTTGAAGACAGAATTTTTGTTTTTGCAAATAAAACCGTTATTTTTTAAGGCATCTGTTGTTTAACCTCGTATTGGTAAATCCGCAAATCCCAAATAACACCGGTGCGATAGGGCGGCTTTGCGTCAATGCAGGTGCCGCTCTTCATATAATTAAGCCTATAGCTTTCGATATTGATGAAAAAGCCGTAAGACGGGCAGGACTTGATTATTGGCATAAGTTGGATTTGCATGTGTGGGAGAGTTTGGATGACTTTTTTGCAAATAACAAAATTACAAGCAACGCTCACTTTGCAACTACAAAAACAGACAAGCCATATTTTGATGCACAATTTAAAGATGGCGACTATATCTTTTTTGGCAGCGAAACAGCAGGCATACCAGAAGAGATACTAAATAGATACAAAGAGCAAAATATAACCATACCAATGACGAAAGAGGGCAGAAGCCTAAACTTGGCTATCAGCACGGGGATAGTGCTTTATGAGGCGATAAGACAAAACTATAGCTCTTTCAAAGAAAAATCATGAGTCTGTTTATCAATATAATTGTAATTATTCTCTTTATACTTTTTATGATTTTTATATTTGGCGGTTATCATAAAAATAAATCAGCGCAAAGAGAATCACAAAGAGAAGCTGATGAGAAAAAAGCAAAAGATAAAGACAATACAGTTTTAAAATAATATATCAGCCCACTTCTCCAGATGATTTTCAAATTTTTCCAGTAAGCTTTCTACATTTTTTGCAATAATTTTCATTTCAAATCCTTTTCTTTTATTTTAAATATTACAGATAATTTTGAATAAAGATAAAAAATATTGCATTTTGTCATATAATCTTTGACTAAATTGCAAAAAAGTATTATAATTTTACATATTTGATTAAATATGCATGGAGGATTGTATGAAAAGTTTTCTTGAAATAGCGGAGGAGATAAAAAGCATTGTCTCTACTGAATTTAACGGCAGAAAAATGTATGACAAGGATGTTGCCGATATTTTAGGTATAAGCCAGATGAATTTTGCAACTATGAAAAAAAGAAATAAGATTCCTTTTGGTGAGCTTTTAGATTTTTGTGCAACAAAATCTATATCTATAAATTGGTTGCTTTATGGTCAATCTCCTGAGAGTCTTATTGAAGCAACAAACAGATTTTTTATGGTTAAATACTTTAGCAATATAAACGCATCCGCCGGCGGCGGGGCCGATACAGAACATGAGGATGCACAGCAGATAGAGATTCCACATGATTTTGTTTCAATGCTTGGAGGCGAGAGAGAGTTGAAAAATATAGAAGCGATAAATGTATCAGGTGATTCCATGGAACCGACATTTAGTTACAACGATATAGTTTTTATAAACAGAAGCAAGACAGACTTGCAAAGAGGCGGTATATTTACCATAAGAACAGAAGCCGGGCTTTTTATTAAGAGGGTTCAAAAGAGAATAGACGGGAAAATAGATATAATTTCAGATAATCAAGTTTACGCAACTCTAACACTAAACCCAAATGAAATAGAGGTTATAGGAAGAGTTGTTAGCAGATTTGGCAGTGTAGATTAAAAGGTTTAATTCGTGAGATATATTTTTATAGTTTTTTTAACAACTCTATTTTTTGGTTGTTCTTCAAATGTTGTTACTCCTGTATCTGATACGGTAACCCATGAGGCAAAGAAAGATATTTTGATTAAAATCGATGAAAATCTTAGCTGCGAAGAGCTGCCAAAAAAAGAGCTTCCACAGGTAATTGAAATAAGTGATTTACATAATATACCTCAAAATGTTGCCTACTTTTCTAAATATATCAACGCAAATCCTCCTCTTTATTATATTCAAAATAAATATGCGCACTACTATTTTAATATTTGGAATATGGACACACCAAAAGAGAATTTAAAATCTGTAAAATGGCCATTTTTCTCATATTGTGCCGGTAAAAGTTATGGAGAAAATTTGCAGCCACTCGAGCAAAGCTTTTTTGATGAAATGCAGAGCAACGCAAATTTTGAAGCATACGCAACCCTTAATGCAAAAGGTTTAACATTAAAAGAGAGCAATATAAGATCATTTCCCACAATAAGACCGCTTTTAAGAAATCCAACTCTTGCAGGAGAGGGATTTCCATTTGATTATCTTCAAAATAGTACTGTACATGCAAACAGCCCTATTTTTATCTCGCACTACTCCAAAGACAAAGCTTGGGCATATATATTCAGCAGTTTTGCATCAGGTTGGATTAAAGCAAGTGAATTTGTTATTTTAGAAAAAGAGCATATAGATACTTGGCAAAAAGCACAACAGGTCGCTATTACTAAAGAAAATGAACCTATTTATGATATCGATGGCACTTTTTTGTTTAAATCAAAAATTGGAATGATATTTGCCCTTATTTCAGAAGATGAAAAGAGTTATACTATCTTAAGCGTATCTTCATATAAAAATTCAAAACCACTATTTCTTAAATCTAAAATTTCTAAGGATATAGCTACTAAAGAGGTTATGATACTTAACGAAAGCAATTTAGTAACTGTTATAAATGAGGTATCAAAAACAAATTATGGATGGGGCGGAATGTATGAGCAGAGAGATTGTTCATCTATGCTTAGAGATATGTTTGCACCTTTTGGGATTTGGCTTCCTAGAAATTCATCTCAGCAAAGTAAAGTCGGCAGAGTTATAACTTTTAAAAATTTAAGCGATAAAGAAAAAATAGAACTTATAAAAGAGAAAGCTGTGCCATTTGAAACACTTTTGTACAAAAAAGGACATATTGTTCTTTATGTTGGAACTTATAATGATGAAATTATAGTATTTCATAACGCTTGGGGCATAAAAACAAAAAAAGATGGGGTAGAGGGCAGAATTGTAATTGGAAAACCGATTTTTAGCACTTTAAGACTAGGAAAAGGGGAAGAGAATTTTGATGAAGAGTCCGAACTTCTAAGAAATCTAATCAGTATGAATATCTTAACGCAATAGCTCTTTGAAGCCTTTTGCGTTAAGCTTTTATATCCAAAAGTGAACCGAACATCTCATTTTGTGTTTTTATAGCAGCAACATTTACAGCCGTAGCATCTTGCGCTATTATTTGATCCGGAATCTCTTTTGCTAAATCTGTTTGGCTTTTAGACGACCCGTTATTATCAGCTTTTCTAGTGCTAGCACTTACAGAACCCTCCGCAGAAACCATTCTTGTATCTCTGGGAACGAAACCATCGGTATTTACATTTGCAACATTATTTGCATTTGTATTCATCATAGTTTGATGAGCCTGTATTGATGAAATATTATTTGATATATTCATAGTAGACACCCCTTGTGCTTATTTTGACCATTATAATCCCACTAAACTAAAACAAATATTATTTTTTTAAGTAATATTCAAAAAATAAATTTAGTGTAAATCAGCATTAAGTTTAACTTCTCTTGTGCTTCTTTGTACAATGTATTGACCGGTCTGAGAGTTTTGTCTAAAATGAAGCCCATTTAGCCCTGCAAGTTCGGATGCTTTCATAATGTTTGATAGTTTTACATTTGGATTAACATCTTGCAACTCAGCTATCTCTTCATCATTAATATGTACTTTTATTCCGGCTAAAATTGCTAATCCGCCATCAATAATACATCCGTCACCAAGAGGAATACCGCAAGTGGAGTTAGCACCTAAAAGCGTGTTTTTACCGATTGAGATCGGGTTTCCATCAGTTCCGCTAAGCACTCCCAATATCGAAGCTCCTCCGCCGACATCGCTTCCTGCTCCAACTATTGCAGAGCTGGAAATTCTGCCCTCAACCATTACCGGACCGGTTGTTCCGGCATTAAAATTAACATATGACGCACCTGGCATAACCGTAGTTCCGGCAGCTAACTGAGCACCAAATCTAACTTTGGATGTATCTAAAATTCTAGTGTTATCGGCCGGAATAATGTGCTGCAAAAATCTTGGAAATTTATCTACAAAATCAATATGCGGATATTCGTTTGATAATTTTAATTCAATCTCAAACTCACGAAGATAGTCGAGTTCAATCGGCTGACCGTTTGACCAAGCAACATTTGGAAGTGCCCCAAATGCACCGTTTAAATTGATACTTCTTATTTCAACTTTTGCTTGTGAGAGTGCGTACAGTTTTAAATAAGTTGCTTCAACGCTTTTTAGTGGCTCATCTGAAAAAATAAATACTACTTTAAACTGACCCTCCAATGAGCCGCTATTCATAATCTGATTGTAAAGCGCTGATACAACTTGAATATTTTTATGAGCATTACCGTAAGCTTCATCTGCATAAGGCGTAAAAGCATTTAAACAATTTTTTAAAAAAGCAGCATTAATATTGCAAACTGCTTCACTTTCATTAAAATCTACATCAACGCCTTGTTCTGCTAACGCTCTAATAAAAATAGCTGCACTGCCAAAGTTTTCGTTCCAGTTAATTACCGGATAAGTAGCTTGAAGAGTTTTTCCAAGATTTAACTGCCCCATATCTGCTCTACATATACCAAATGCCAGAGGGTTTTTATATCCGTTTATTGATGACTTAATGTTTTCTATAAGTGCTCTAAAAGCATCTGCAGTTTGAATGATTTCCATGAATTCTCGCTTAAATAATTTATTGGATGAATTATACTTAAACATTACTAATATCTATTTAGTATATACTATTGTTCTTGGCTTTGCCTACTAAAAAATTATAAAATAAAAAAGATATTATTATGAACACTTGGATAGAATTTTTAAAAAAGAATGACCTTGCAGGCATCAAAAAATATCTAAATGAGGGTGCCGATGTTAATGAAGCAAATGAGAGCGGAGAGTCTGTTTTAGCCTCGTCATTAAGATACAGATGCGATTTTGAGTTAATCATGTTTTTAGTTGAGAGCGGTGCGGATATTTGTGATTTTGATGAAGAGGGCGTTAGTATCTTCGATATGGCGGTTACATATGACAATATAGAAATCGTAAAATATCTAATTTCAAAAGGTATAGAAGTAGATAGTACGAAGCGAAGAAGCAGGTTTACCCCGCTTATGGCAGCTGTTTGTTATGGAAGATATGAGATTGTCAAACTTCTTATGGAGCAGGGTGCAAATAAAAATGCAGTTGATTCAAAGGGGATTAGCGTAATAGATTTTGCTAGAAAAACAAATAAAAAGAGTATTTTAGAACTGCTAGAATATGATAAAAATACCCCAATAAACAAAAGTTACGCTAGGTAAAAAGGGTTTACATCTAAGATATGTCAAGCAGCTTTACAAAGCTTTTGTAACTATCTACTATTTTTTGATTTTTTCGACTTTGCGTGTAAAACTCTATAGCTTTTTTTCCAAGTCTTGGAATTTCATTTTTAACAGCCCAGCTGCTAACCGTTCCCTCAGGAATTTCTAAAATATTTGCAAGCTGCTTTTGTGTAATTTGAAGCTCATCGCATACTTCTTTAACAACATTTGATTTTGGTTTGGATTTTTTTATGCTTTTTTCAGAAGCATATCTTACTTCTTGAACTTTTTTTTCAGGTTCTGCTTGTTGAGTATTTTTGTTTATCCATTTTAAAACATCAAAACCGGTTATAACCCAATCCCTGTTGTTAAACTTTGCAACAATCTCGCTCGTAAATAGCGGGGCATAATTTTTAGCAAACTCTTCATTTGTTAGCTGGTAAAGCATTGAAAAAGCCAGCTGTTGAGCACTAAGACCGGTATGTCCCCAGTCAAAACCATTTTTTGAAAGAGCAAATAAATCATATCTAAGAGGAAGTTCTAATTCACCGTAAGTCACATATTTAGTACCAAGCAGCGTTCTATGTCCCTTAAAAGCGTGGTTATTTCTATTAATAGCCATTTTAACCTCTTAAATTTTAAATGTATAGTGATGGTCAGTTCTTTTATTTTCTTCTTTTTTACTTAAAAATGAGATTCTATAAATTACATAAATGAACATACTCATCAATAATAATATCAATAGCCAAATTAACATGATACGATTCCTTGATTTTTACTTGTTTGACGAAATCGACCATATGATAATTAAATTAAATTATAAGTTATATTTGATGCATCCAAATAGTCTGTAAAAAGCTTAAAATATTTTTCTACATTTAGTTTATCTGTTGATTGCAGCGATATTTCAACGGAAGCTTTTGCATCTTTTAGCATTGGCAAAGATGAGAGTTCTATATCCGGCGAAACTTGTTCCATTATGTTTATAAGCGTATTTTCGCTGGTTTGGGCAAGCAGCGTAAGTCTATATTTTTGCACAGAATTGCTAAATAGTTTTTCTATTACGGCACTTATCATCGGATGTGACATTTGCGGAAATCCGGGAGTAAAAAAGTATCTATCCTCTAGAGAAAAGCCTGACATGTTATTTATTGGATTGAGCAGAAGTTTAGAATTTTGCGGCAGATCCGACATGTGAATTCTATGAGGATATGCATCACTCCCAAATCTATCTATAATATCCTGTTCAAATATTTTGTGCCGTTCTAATGGTTTTGAAGTAAAAACCTCTGCCGCTATTGCTCTTGTTAAATCATCCGGTGTAGCGCCAATACCGCCAAAAGAGAACATAACACCACTCTCATCATCTTTTATAAGCTTGTAAATTTTTTTAATAAGATTTTCATCATCTTTTATAATAAAAGAGGCAAAAAGCTCATGTCCATATTTTTGAAGCTCATTTTTTAAAAACTCAAAATGTTTATCTTCTCTGCGCCCGTTTAGTATTTCGCTACCTATAATACAACCGTAAAAATTCATATATCTCTTTTATTTTTCATCAATTATAGTTAAGAGATTGTTAGAATACTCTTATATAGAGTATAATTGCGGAACTAAATTATAAAAGGTGTTTTTTATGTCTTATGCAGAACAATTAAAAGAGTTGATAACCAAAAGTGTTATTCCAGATATTGATGAGAGATTAGATGAAATTTTTGAAGAGATTTCTGACAGTAAAGAAGCAAGTGCTGATGCAAAAGATGAGATAGAAGAACTTCGTGATTTCAAAGCAGACTTACAAGATGTTTTGGAAGATATAGCTAACGGCGATATTGAAGAAGATGAGTGCAAAGAGCTTATTGACGACATTTTAGATGCTCAAAAAGGTGATGACGAAGACGATTTTGGATTTGAAGAGGAGTAAGCTTTCTCTCTTATCTTGTCTTTTTTACTTTTTCCTTTGCCTTTAATGGGCGCGGGACCTTTTACTTTCAGAGGGGCTTCCCCCCTAAGCTCAAATCCTTCTATCTGCTCTCTATCTAAATTTACTTTGCAACGCTTTTCAATGATGCCAAAATGAGCTTTCTCTTCGTGTGAGATAAAAGAGATGGCAACCCCGGATTTACCGGCTCTTGCAGTACGACCTATGCGGTGAATATAATCAGTCGGAGAGCGTGGCAGGTCAAAATTTATAATACATGAAATATCGTCAATATCAAGCCCTCTAGCAGCAATATCTGTTGCAAAAAGTATGCGTATTTTTTTATTTTTAAACTCATTTAGCGTATATGTTCGTTCATCTTGTAGCAAATCACCGTGAAACGACTCCGCTTTGTAGCCATACTTTTTAAACTTAGCCGCTATGTTGTCGGTAGCTCTTTTGTTTGCCATAAATACAAGTACTTGCTCTAATTTTTCATTATCAAGCAGGTGTCTTAGAAGCGGACCTCTGTTTTCATGATTTACCTCTATTACCCTCTGAATAACACTCTCTACAGTCGGCACATCTTGCTCAATTGTTACTTGGGTAGGATTTTGCGTGATTTTTGAGGCTATATCTAAAATCTTTTGAGGGTAGGTTGCCGAGAAGAGAAGATTTTGTCGCTTTTGCGGGATTGCTTCGAGGATAGCATCCAGCTCCTCGGCAAAACCTAGATTAAGCATCTTGTCCGCTTCATCAAGAACAAAAAACTCTAAGTGGGAGAGATTTGTCTGTTTTTTACTAAGAACATCAAGCAATCTTCCGGATGTTGCCACTAAGATGTCACACCCTTGTTGAATAGCATATATCTGCTCACCAATACTCTCTCCCCCGATAATGCTAACCACTTTTGGCTTTCTTGTCAAATCTGCACCAAAAGTAGAAAAAGCATCTGCAACTTGAAGAGTAAGCTCCCTTGTTGGAGTAAGAACAAGAGCTTTTATCTTTGCTTTTCCCTCGCCGACACTCTTTGACCAAAGCTCTAAAATCGGCAGTACAAAACTTGCACTCTTGCCGCTCCCCGTCTGTGCCATTGCCATAATGTCGTTATGCTTTAGCACAAGCGGGATAACTTGTTCCTGGATTGGAGTAGGTGTTATGTAGCCGCTTTTTTTAAGCGTGCTTTGGATTTGCGGTGATAGACCAAGTTTAGAAAATGGCATTTGTCTTCCTCTAGTTAATTAAACATATTTTATGAAATTTAGGCTTCAGAGGAGGTTTATTTATAGCTAGTTTTAACTACATTTATATATAATCACGTCAATAAAACAGATAGGATAAATATGAGAATAATATTACTGGGAGCTCCGGGTGCGGGGAAGGGTACTCAAGCAGGGTTTTTAACGAAAAAATATAACATTCCTCAAATCTCTACGGGAGATATGCTTCGCGCTGCTATTAAAGCAGGTACAGATATGGGCAAAATGGCTAAAGCAGCTATGGATGCCGGTCAATTAGTGACTGATGAAATTATTATTGGTCTTGTCAAAGATAGAATTACTGAGAGTGATTGCTCAAACGGCTATCTTTTGGACGGTTTCCCTCGTACGCTCCCACAGGCTGATGCCGTGACAAATGCTGGTATAGCTATCGATGCAGTTATAGAGATAGATGTTCCAGATGAAGAGATTGTAAGCAGAATGAGCGGTCGTCGTGCACATTTAGCATCTGGGCGAACTTACCATCTAGTTTACAATCCGCCAAAAGTAGAAGGTAAAGATGATGTTACGGGTGAAGATTTGGTTCTGCGTGATGATGATAAAGAGTCAGTAGTTCTTGACCGTCTTAAAGTTTACCATGAGCTTACAAGCCCGCTTATAGGCTACTATAAAAAACAAGCTTCTAAAATGGGTGGTCTTACTTATATAACAGTTGACGGCACGGCAGATATTGCTGATGTTGAGGCAAATATTGTTTCTAAATTAGGATAATTTTCAATAGTAGTAATTTTTTTACGAATTTAAAAAGGTATCCATAACTTTGTTAATTGGTAACATATCTGACTGTGCTAGTTCCATTAGTGTTTTGAAATCTTCGGCAAGTTCATATTTTTTGATAATTGCATAAGCATTTTCAATATTTTTTATTTTACCGATGAACGGCAATGGAACTTCTAGACCGACACCTGCACAAGCCATTAATCTTGAATCTGAATTTTTAATATCTAAACATTCAGCCAATGAATTTGCAAGCTGTATCGGGCTAGGCATAAACATCAAGACAGTATCTATTAATATATCTAAATTTTTACTATCTGACATCTCTTTAATAATATCTTTGTCTTTTGCATTAATTAAACCTAATTCAGCGTACATCCAAATAATATCAAGCATCCTGTGTGCTGAATTAAATATACTTTTTTGTGTAGGATCAAGAAAACCTAATGGCTGTGTTTTTCTGTGTGTTTTGGCGATATATTCAGTAGGATTGATTATTTTAGTATCATTACTTTGATTGCCAAATATTACAGATGCATTTTTATATGTATTTGTGGATTCAACTCTAACAACTAGATTGTCCTCTATATTGCTAAACATATCTATATTTTTTGGTAATTCGCTAGTTGAAGGTGTCTCTAGAATTTTATAATAATTTTCTTCTTTATTATATTTTTTATCGTCAAATTTTATAGTTTTAGCTAAAGATGAACTCAACCCCTCAACTATATTATTAGCACCTACTTTCGATAAAAGTTTTTCAGCAGTTTTTTGTGTTTTACTAAGTTGATAGCTTGGCAATACTTCTTCAATCAAGTTTTGTTTTTCTGCTGAAAAAGACTTTAATGGTCTTTGGTTTTGAATATTCCACAACATTTCTTGAATCTCTATTTTAGAATATTTTTTATTTTTCATCTTTTGAATTAATTTACTTTGCCAAGCTTCATTGTTTTTTTCAAAAGTCATAGGTTCAACGCCTGTTGATGGAGCAGGAGCACCACTTCTTAAACAGAATGTTTCAAAGTCAATTATTGCGATTGAATCAGGCTCAATTCTTAGTATGTTGGTTTTATTGTAATCATTTAATGCCTTAAATGTACTAGTTTCTATTTGAGTAACATAAATAAGTAGTAGAATAATTTTTGATTTTAAAATATTATATTTTTTATCATCATTTTGATATTCATGTGTGTTAAGCTTTTTTATGTTTCTTTTTAATAAATTAAATAATTCATTATAATCATTTACGCTAATTGGTGCTAAAACACCATTTATTGAAGGTATTTTTTCTTTTTTTGATATATTTTTTTGCTCTGAATTATATGTTTTAGTATTTAGAAGCGATAATATCTTGAGTAAGTCTTCATCTGTAAATCCAAGTTCTGCCGATGAATTATTATCTTTTAAAATATTTAAGAGATATTTAGAGTTTTCTTCATAACTATAGTTATTATTTGCAGATAAAATTTGATTAAAGAAAAAAACCAATATAAATATTATATTTCTGATATATATCATATTGGCTACTTAATCTTTAGCTAGTTGAGAATCAAAGCTTTTTGTTTTTGAAACTCACTATCTGTAATATAACCATTTTTTTTCATTTCTATAAGCTCTTTTAATTGTTCAACCTTATCATTTTTAGAGGCGACTTTAGCTGTTTGTTTTTCATCTTTAGTTTCTAATTTTTCAGGCTCATCGGCAAGCATATTATCAACTTTTTTTTCTACAACTTCTTCTGTTTTTTGTCCTAACTTATCTGTTACTTTGTTAATAACATTATCAAAAAAATCTGCTTGCAGACTACTTGCAATCACAATTAAACTTATAACGATTATCTTGTTTCTTTTCATTTTAATCTCCGATTTAAAAAATTTAAAACATAGCTATGCTCTCCCAAAGCTAGAGGTAGTTTGTTTGATTAAAAATTCATCACACAACTATTACTATAGGTGCTAATTCGGTATTGTTTTTTTATTACCCCTTCTTTCCTATTATGAAATTAAAACCAAGATTTTTTATTTACAACATAAATTTCATTAAATACTTGATCTGGTTTAATCATATAAAGTATGCCTTCAATAAAGGCTATGATGCTTATAATAATCGAGGGAATACCAAATAAAACCCAACCACCTAAAAATACTGCTAACATAATTACACCAGCCGTAGTATTATTGAGATAAAACTTATGTACACCTAATCCACCTAAGAATATTGCCAGTAACCCCGCAATCATTTTATTTTTTGATTCAATAGAAACTGTAGAATTTTTATTCATGATATCTCCTTATATAACAAAAAAACACCTTATAAGGTGTTGCTACTAGAATCATATACAAATATAATTTAATAAAACCTTATAGGGTGTTAAATTTTAAAATATGAAAATAATTGATTTTGAAGATGGGTGCTTAGAAGATTTTTATGGACTTATTAGTAAAAATGTAATTAGAATAAGAAAAGAGAAAAAAGTCTCTCAATTAAAATTAGCTAATGCTATCGGTCATCAAAATGCAACTTTTTTAGGTAAGGCTGAACTACTAGCTGAAAACAAACACTTTAATCTTGAGCATTTATATAAGATTTCTACAGCACTTGAAGTTAATATTTCAGAGTTTTTCAAAGAAATATAAATATTAAAATAGTAATACTAATTTTTCCACTCTCAAGCTCTGCTTTGGATAAAAACTTGGGAACTAGATTTTAGAGTTTATAAAACTTCCCATCTCGTGAACTATCTCTTGGATACTTCCTTCACCGGAGATTATATGTAAAAGATTTTTAGCACCGTAAAAAGCTTGTATATCGCACAAAGGCTCTGTGTAAACTTTCATACGGTTGTCAAACACTTCTGTGTTGTCATCGGCTCCACGGGCACGACCAAGAACTCTCTCTCTGGCAGTCTCTTCGCTAACACGAACTTCTATAACACTGCATAGCTCAAGAAATGAATCTGTTTTTAGATAATCGTCCAAAGCATTTAACTGCTCCATGCTTCTTGGATAGCCGTCAATGATGATTATGTCTGTGGGAGCATTTTTGATAGCATTAGTGATAGTTTTGATAGCTACTTCAATAGGTACTATTAAGCCTTTAGAGATGTGCCGGTCTATTTCAAGTCCAAGTTCACTTTTAGTTGCAACTTCCGCTCTTAACATGTCGCCGGTAGAGTAGTGCGTAATCTTGTCATTTTGTTTGGCAATCAACTCTGCATCTGTTGTTTTACCGGAGCCGGGTGCTCCGATAATTAAAAATAGTTTTTTCATTATACTTTAGTTTGTTCTCTAAGGCGAATATGTAAATCTCTTAGCTGAGTAGCATCAACTGAACTTGGCGCTTTTGTTAAAATACAAGAAGCTTTTTGTGTTTTAGGGAATGCTATTACATCACGGATACTTGATTTTTTAGTAAGAAGCATCATAAGTCTGTCAAATCCGATTGCAAATCCGCCATGAGGAGGAGCGCCGAACTTAAGAGCATCAAGCAAGAAACCGAACTTCTCTTTAGCCTCCTCTTCGTCAATTCCTAGAAGTCTGAAAACCTCTTCTTGAACTTCAGGTTTGTGGATACGGATACTTCCGCCGCCTAGTTCTGTACCGTTTAAAACGATATCATAAGCGATAGATTCTATCTCTTCAACATCATTTTTATCGGTATCTTTTGGCTGCGTAAATGGATGGTGAAGCGCTTTTACTCTTCCATCTTCAACTTCAAACATAGGAAAATCGACTACCCAAACAAATTCATATCTATCTTTGTCAACAAGGTTCATCTTCTCATGCTCTGCAATAAAAATTCTAAGACGACCCATATAATCCCATACGGTCTTCTTATCTCCAGCACCGAAGAAAACAACATCGCCGACTTCTAGCCCAAGTCTCTCAACAAGAAGTGCAATGTCCTCATCACTGAAAAACTTTGCAAGAGGACCTTTAAGACCGTCCTCTTTCATCTGAAAATATCCAAGACCATGAGCGCCGAATTGGCGTACAAAATCTTCAAAACTTTTCATCTCTCTTTTTGAGAAAACCAAATCAGCGCCAGGAACTTTTAGAGCTTTTATGCGGTTAGTGTGCGGTTTTTTTGCTATATTCGTAAATATTTCATTATCGCATCTCTCAAAAATATCAATAACATCAACCATCTTAAGGTCATATCTCAAGTCCGGCTTATCACAACCGTACCACTCCATAGCATTATTGTATGTTATGCGGTTAAACGGAGGCTTGATATCAACGCCACAAGCTTTAAACATAGCAGTTAGCAAATTCTCAGCAACTTTTATAACATCTTCTTGATCACAAAAGCTCATTTCAACATCTATTTGAGTAAATTCAGGCTGTCTGTCGGCTCTTAAATCCTCATCGCGGAAACATTTTGCAATTTGAAAATATCTGTCAAATCCGCCAACCATTAAAAGTTGTTTGAAGAGTTGAGGAGATTGCGGAAGTGCGTAGAATTCGCCGCTATGAACGCGTGAAGGTACTAAATAATCTCTTGCGCCCTCAGGAGTTGATTTTGTAAGTATCGGTGTTTCAACCTCTAAAAATCCACTCTCATCCAAGATGTTTCTAGCAGCGATTGCGGCTTTTGAGCGAAGTCTGAATGCTTCATACATAGATGGGTCACGAAGCTCTAAATAGCGATATTTAAGTCTTGTCTCTTCACCTACATTTTTATCGCCGATCATAAATGGAATCGGAGCCGATTTGTTTTCAATAATAAGCTCTTTTACGATAATCTCAATCGCTCCTGTTTTAAGGCGTGGATTTACCAAACCCTCTCCACGATGACGAACAGTCCCTTTTGCTATGAGTACATACTCATCGCGTACACCATCCGCAGATTTGTGCGCGCTAGCATTATCTTCGGGGTCGCATGTAAGCTGGATTAAACCGCTCTTGTCTCTTAAATCGATAAAAATAATCCCGCCATGGTCACGGTAGCTATTTGCCCAGCCAGCTAGAACAACTTCTTGTCCTACATTTGCTTCACTTAAATCTGTACAATAATGACTTCTCATAAATATAGAGTCCTAGTAAGTAATTTTTTGCGATTGTATCTAAAGTTGGCTTATTGAACAATTAGTTCACTTTTTAGATTTAAATATTTTTATTTTTTAGCACCAAAAAAGTGTATAATTTACGAAATATTTTAAAAAGAGTTATTTTGAAAAGCAAAATTATCAAAAAAATCGGCATAGTTTTAAGACCATCAACCCCCGAGTTGAAAGATGGTTATATTAAGATGAAGACCATTTTTAAAAATCACAACATTGAAGTTATGCTGGAAAATAAAAGCGCAAAAATGATTGGTATGGTCGGCAGTGATTTTAAAAATATCTGCCAAGAGTGCGATTTTTTGGTTAGTTTTGGCGGTGACGGAACGCTAATCTCTACTGTTAGAAAATCATTTGATTTTGATATTCCGATACTTGGGGTTTATGCCGGTAATCTTGGCTTTTTGGCAGATTTATCGCTGGACGAGCTTGACGGATTTGTTCAAAAAATGATTCAAGACAGATATAGAGTGGATGAGAGAGCTATGCTTGAAGCGACGGTTATAAAAAACTCAAAAAAAGTTAAGTACTATGCTTTTAATGATATTGTACTTACCCGCACAAGGGTTTCAAATATGATACATATAGAAACTTTAGTTGATTCCCGCTCATTTAACACATACTACGGCGACGGTGTAATTGTTTCAACTCCCACCGGTTCTACGGCCTATAATCTCTCGGCAGGCGGACCTGTTCTATTTCCCATGAGCAATGTATTTGCCCTAACCCCTATATGTCCGCACTCACTAACACAAAGACCCGTAGTTCTTCCGGGAAAATTTGCAATTGAGATGAAAACATCCGAAGAGAGAGCTTTGATAATCATAGACGGTCAGGATATGCATGAGCTTGAGCTAGGTGAGAGCGTACACATAAAACTAGCGACAAAAACAGTTAAATTGATACACAAAGAAGAGTATAACTACTTTGATGTTTTAAAAGAGAAATTAAGATGGGGCGAATAGCCAAAAGAGTAAAAAAATTTATTTTTTTCTCAATTCGAAATCACCTGACAAATTGCCAACCGCAAACCAAGTTCCGACATAACGGTTATTGTCGACTTTCTGCCCGTTGTGAATGACATAGAATGTTTTCCCGTACTGAAAGAATTGAATAAGTGTAGTTCCTCTGGCGGTATATGTCTCTCCAATGAAAACACTGTCATTCTTAATCTCCGCATATTCGCCTGAAAATTTATTGTGATGTGAGTTCAAACGCATGCTCAATTCAACTTCATCATTTTTCTTCGTTGGGTCTAATTTGCCGTCTAGGATATGGTCGCGTGTCAGAAGCCAGATATCGTTAAACTCCCCAGAACCGGCATGAGAAATTGGGTTGTAAGCCAAAAGAAACATAAAGAATGAAAATATTTTTCTCATTTTTTTTACCTAACTATTTTTTTGTGTAATACTATATCGTATATAGACTAATTTCATATGATTAGCTATACATAAAATATGTTCATAAAATAATAATTTTAAAAAAATGACAAATTTGCTGTCAACAGCGGAGTATTGATGCTTAATGAGATAGATGCATTTGACATGCAAAGGGGAGAGTAGTTTAAAACATATATGATGCTATAAGACTTACATTATTCATCTTTTTTTCTGCTTTTTCGCCGATTGCAACACCGTCATACTCACTAACTTTTATAAAGCTAATCAGTTTTAGCGTCAAATTTTTTACAGGTGCATATAAAAGCGAAATATCAGATTCATACGCATTTTTAGCTGCTTCTAAATTTCCCCATCCTATAGTTTTAGATTTAGAGTACATCGCAAAACTACCCTGAATGAAAATATCATCTCTCAAATCGTATCCAAAGCTCATCTTTGATGCCAAAACATCTCTTCTGTACTCATTTCTTGAGAATATAGAACTTGTATAAGCCGCATCAGAACCCCACGCGTTAAAGAAAAAGGCATCATTTGACTTGGTGACGGCGATAGAGGCAAATTTTTTACTTTCTTTAAGTTTTATTTCAAAACCGCCCATTAAAAATGAGTTTTGTATCTGTGCATAATTTTTTCCTACCTTGTCCTGAATGAGCATTTGCGCATTCAAGAAAAGCTCCTTCAAACCAAATCTAGCGCATAAATAGCTCATATCCGCATATACCGTATTTGTGTAGTCGTGTGCCAAATAATCCCAAATCCTGTAAGAGAAAGTATCGCTATATTTATGTTCAAAACCGAGATAGGTAATACCGTCGGAATCTTTGCCCGCCGAGACTTCTCCTATGTTTAAAAATCTTGACTGCTCAAGACCGCTTAATGATTGTGATCTCATAGGCATTGCCGTACCTGCCGTTTTTGTCTGCTCTCCAACTAACGCCCAGTCGGTCGCACCCTGAGAGCCTATTGAGATAGCGTTGATATGTCCCGCTTTTAGATGAGCCTTTTCGTCTATTTTATAGTCGATATAAAGAGCCTCGTAAAAGTTCGGCGTAAGAGTCGTGTTTATTTTTGTCAGAGGAGTATCGAGCATCATCCGCCCCGCGCTAGCACTTGTATCTTCGCTGCTATAATTTAGATACAGTTCGCCAAAAACCGCTTTTGATTTGCCTTTGGCATCGCTAAAGAGCCCCATGGCGTTTGTCTTGCCGCTCCAGTCGGTTAGCCCCGTATCGCCGTTTTGGTAAGCGCCTATACCGAGTTTTATATCCTTATATATATCTGCTTCATATTTGAGCTTTAAAAGATATGCACTGCCGTCTTGCGGGGCATATTTGTTTGCTCTGTCGCTTAGTACATGTATGGCTTTTAGCTCTCCGCTAATTTCATCTGCGCCGAGATTTTGCAAAAGCAGACAAAAGGGTATAAGTAAAGTTGTTTTTTTCATGATTTTCTTTTTAAACTTTATGGTTTGAATGATTTTAAAAACAGAAAAGATTTTTGCGTATTTTCTACATGCTCTAGCTCGAGACCAAAGAAACCTACTATCTTTAGCAAAGCTATGATCTCATCGGTTGAGTAAAATTTTGCATTTGAGTAAAATTTGCTTCTTTTGCTTTTTTCTTTATATTCAACCCCGAGTTTTGAATCTTTATCGATAAAGCCGACAATCAAAAATCCATTTTCTTTAATGACCCTAAAAGCTTCTTGAAAAGATTTTAGCAGATTATCTACAAAACAGACAGTATTAATCATGGTCACAAAATCAAATGTGTTGTCTTTAAATGTTAAATTCTCGGCAACACCGTCTAAGACTTTCAACCCTTTGGATATCGCTATATCTCTCATCTTTTTAGACGGTTCGACCCCGATTTTTATTCCGATCGGCAGAGCAAATCTACCCGTACCGATACCTATTTCCAGTCCGTTTTGAGTATTGCCGACTAATTTTTTAAGAGACTTAATCTCTTCTTGATAAAGCAAACTGTTATTTTCAAACCACTCTTCGTATTCGTTTGAATATTGCTCAAAATTCTTAATATTTGGCATTAAAAGGTCAACACCTTATCACTTGCGACAACCCAATCGGCAAGAACTTGCATAGTAGAAGATATCTTTTCATCAAAGTAGGGTTCATTTTTAAACAATCCGCTGCGAGCATTACAAGTACCGCATACTTGTAGTTTAGTGCCTTTTCCATAAAGCTCTTTTAGCATCTCTACCAAATCGTAATCATAGCTATCGGGTTTTGAAGTTTTGTCGCGAGCCAAGTCAACTGCATCGTTCATTAAAAATATATTTACCTCTTCGCCGCTTTTAACAAGTGTTTTTGCTAAGCGAAGTGCATTCCATGTTACATCGGTTCCGTCGTAAGGTTGGCGGTTTAGTACTATGGTAGTCATTATTTTACTCCTGTATTATTTTAGTTATTCCAAAGCCTGTTTTACTTGAGAGTAGGGCTGCTAGAATCAGTATTATAAATTTTGTATTTATACCATTTTCAGCGAAACAGGCACAGGATTACAAATCATATCTAAAACAGGAGATGTTTTTTTCACATGTTCAAATAATTTTTCTAACTGCTCTTTTGGAGCATCTGCATCTACGCTATAGGCTACTGTAATGTTTTCATAGCCTGCTCTTTTTGTATCGGAAAGTCCAAGAAAGGCCTCTAGGTCAATGTTGCCTTCTAAATTAAATTGTAAAGATTTAATGGTTATGTTTTGAGCTGAAGCATTATAAACAAACCCTGTACATAAACAAGAAGCCAAAGCATGCAATAGAGCTTCTACTGCATTTGCTCCATTGTCTGAACCAAGTAAAATAGCTGGCTCATCTCCCTCTATGATTAATACTTTTTTGCGAGATGTATTTTCTGTTTTAGCTCCATAAAAGTCTTTGATTTTGGTTTGACAATGACCACCATTAATCCAATTTGTTTGAGAACGAAATTTGAATTTTGCTATTTCAGAATCTCCTTTAATTGCCTCAATTGTTCCTATTAAGTTGTCAACATTGACCCCATTTTTTATATTTGTTTTAGTATTCATGCTACTTCCTTCATCTTTTGTTGCATATTTAGGCATTTAACTAAATATATTGAAGTATGATATAGTTATAGAACTAAAATGTCAAGGACATTAGATGTTAAAAGTGCAACAGAAAACCAAAATATTTAAAGTGTGAATTAAATCCGTTTTTTTTGTGTTGCATTAGCTCGATATTATAATAAAATTCTGAAAATATTTTGCAAGGCGGAGAGATGATAGAGAGATTTTACTTAAAAGAGTACCTTAGTTTTAAAGAGGTTGAACTGGATTTAAAATCAGGATTGGTTGTGTTTACGGGTCCAAGCGGAAGCGGAAAATCGATTTTGATGAATTCGGTTCTGTCCACATTCGGCGGCGAGTCGTGTGACGCGGCACTCTGCGAATCGACCGTAACTTGGGAGTTAAATGCAGAAAATGACGCGATTGAGTTTGATGATGTAAATATTTTTAAACATATTAAAAAAGATAAATCAAGATATTTTATAAACAACCAGAGTATCTCCAAAAAAGCGATAAACGCTCTTGCCTCGACATATCTAAAACACCTCTCTTTGAGGGATTTCAGCGACTTTGAAAATGAAAATCTTCTCTCTATCTTGGATAATAGACTAGATAAGAAAAACCATAAGGCAAACGAGCTCAAAAGCGACTACAAAGAGGCTTTTTTAGAGTATCAAAAAGTTAAAAAAGAGCTTCTTGCAATCGAAGGTGAACAGAAAAAAATTATTGAGCTAAAAGAGTTCGCGGCTTACGAGATTAAAAAAATAGATGATGTAAACCCAAAGATTTCTGAAGATATAGAGCTTTTAAGCATCAAAAAAGAGCTCTCAAAAAAAGAGAAAACGCTAGAGAGCATATCAAAAGCAAGTGCGATTTTTGAACATGAGCACAATGTTTTTAGCGCCCTTGATTTGCTAAACATCGAGAGCTCTTTTTTTAGCGACAGCATGAATGAGCTCAGAGCAGTAATGGAGAGCGCAGAGGAGAGATTTAACCTGCTTGATGAAGTTGATGTCGAGGATGTTTTAAACCGTATAGAGATACTGAGTGATTTAAAAAGAAGATACGGAAGCATAGAAGATGCCCTAAACTATAAAGAGCTCAAGATTGAGGAACTTGCGAAATATGAAAATATAGAGGTTGCAAAGGGCGATTTGGAGCACAAAGAGTCAGCGCTTGGCAAAAAAGTCAAAGATTTGGCAGATAGGCTCAGCACTCTTCGCAAAAGCGAGATAGAACTATTTAACAGCGATTTGAACAGATATTTAAAAGAGTTATATTTGCGGGATGCAAAAGCAGAGATAGTAGATACCGATTTTGGGCTTTTTGGAAAAGATGAGATAGTTTTAAAACTAAACTCAACTGATTTGCAAAAAGTCAGTACCGGCGAGTTTAATAGACTTCGTCTTGCTATTTTGGCTCTGAAATCAGAGCTTATGAGCAAAAACGGCGGAGTATTGATGCTTGATGAGATAGATGCAAATCTAAGCGGAGAAGAGTCTATGAGTGTTGCAAAAGTATTAAAACAGCTCTCAAAACATTTTCAAATATTTGTTATTTCGCATCAGCCTCAACTAACCTCAATGGGTGATCAGCACTTTTTAGTATATAAGCAAGGCGATGTGTCGCATGCAAGAGAGCTTAATTTTGATGATAGAGTAGATGAGATAGCCAGAATAATAAGCGGCGAGAGCATCACGCAAGAGGCTAGAGGGTTTGCTAAAGAGCTTCTTGGACTCAATAAATAAAGATGATATGTTATGATTATTGACACACATGTACATCTAGACGATGAGAGGTATAAAGATGATTTGGATGAAGTTTTAAATAGAGCCAGAGAGGGCGGCGTAGGGCGTTTTATAATCCCAGGAGCTGATCCAAAAAACCTAAAGAGAGCCGTAGAAATAGCACAAAACAATAGCGATGTCTTTTTTGCCGCAGGGGTGCATCCGTATGACATGGACGCGTTTGATGCGTTGGAATTTGAAAAGTATATAAATCATCCAAAATGCGTTGCAATCGGCGAATGCGGGCTTGATTACTTTAGACTTGATGGCACGGATGAAGCCAAAGATATAGAAAAAAAGAGACAAAAAGAAATTTTTATAGCTCAAATAGAGCTTGCAAAAAAGTACAAAAAACCGTTAATCGTGCATATTAGAGATGCCTCAAGAGACTCTAAAGAGATACTTTTAAACTACAATGCTGCAGAGGTTGGCGGAGTGCTGCACTGTTATAACGCCGACGAAGAGCTTTTAAGTCTTGCGAATGATGGTTTTTATTTTGGAATAGGGGGAGTTTTGACTTTTAGCAATGCAAAAAAACTTCTGCATGTGCTTCCAAAAATTCCACATGATAGACTTCTTATTGAAACAGACGGTCCATATTTGACGCCGTCTCCCCATAGAGGCGAGAGAAATGAGCCATTTTATACAACTTTTGTCGCAAAAAAGATCTCTGAACTATTAGAAATTCCACTTGAAAAGATAGAAAATATAACCTCTCAAAACGCCCTTAGGCTCTTTGATATTTCTTAATATTATGAATTCTTAATTATTTATTAATAATATTTAGATAAAATCTAATGTTTAAATTCAAAATAAGAGCTACTAAAATGAAACAAATAATACTACTTTTATTACCATTTTTACTAAGCGCAAATTTTGCATTCAGTACAAATCAGACTAAAGAGGTGTCCATTTTGGGCTCTTTCGACATAGAAGAATCTTTTATGTACGACCCAGTTATGAATCAAATGAAAAATAGCAATGTAGAAATTTATAAAGAAGAGCATTTTTTTCAAGCAATGGATGATGCATATCTTTTTATACCAACTGTAAAAAATATTTTAGCAAAAAACGGCATACCGCCTGAACTTCTTTTTATTGCTATGGCGGAATCAAATTTTTCTACAAAAGCTTACTCAGTCAAAAAAGCATCCGGATTATGGCAATTTATGCCACAAACAGCCAGACTTTATGGACTTAGAGTTGATAAGTATGTTGATGAAAGAATGGATTTAATAAAATCAACAGAAGCTGCGTCAAAATATCTTAACAATCTTTACGCTCAATTTGGCAAGTGGTATTTGGCGGTTATCGCCTATAACTGCGGCAGCGGAAAGTTAAGCAGAGCAATACAAAGTGCCAATAGCGATGAGTTGTCTGTTTTGCTAGATCCTGAAAAAACATATATTCCAAAAGAGAGCAGGCTTTATATAAGAAGAGTAATTGCATTGGCAATGATTGGAAATGATGAACAATTTTTACTAAAAAGTGAGTATGAGCATCTGCTAAATAGAGCTAACGCATCTTCTATTTCTACAGTTAAGGTGCCAAGCGGTGAGTCACTAAAGAGAGTATCAAAATTAGTTGGAATACCTATTGCTGAATTAAAAAATTTAAATAGACACTTAAAACAAGATTTTACGCCTCCTTATCTAAGTAGTTATGATATATATATTCCCTATGTTAAACTCTCAGAATTTAAGCAGAAATATTTTGAGGACAAAACTAATAATATTTACAAAATACATGTTGTCAGCAAGGGTGATAGTCTGTATAGTATTGGTAAAAAGTATAGCATCTCACATGATTTGATTAAAGACTTCAATGCCCTTAAGGCAAGCAGACTAAGCCTAAATCAAAAATTAATTATTCCGCTGGACAATAAGGCTAATGTTAAAAAAATGAGCAGTGAGTTTTATTACATGGTTAAAAAGGGAGATACTTTGGAATCTATTTCAAAAGAGCATAGAGTCAGTGTTCAAGATATAAGAGTTCAAAATAAGCTTGACGGTAATTCAATCAAAGAAGGCAAAAAATTAAAACTATAATGAATAAAATATCTATTTTTTTTATCATCTCTTTGCTGATTTTAGTTACCGGTTGTAGTTCAAAGGGCAGTAGATCTTATTCGAAAGATAAAGATATGCATACTCCTGTAATTACCAAAGGCGATTATGTTCATCCAACGATGAAACCATATGAAATTAGAGGCGTAAAATATTATCCGACCATTGTAAATGTGGGTGATGAGTTTAGCGGTAATGCAAGCTGGTATGGTCCAGACTTTCATGGTAAAGCTACATCTAACGGCGAAACATATAATATGCACGATATGACTGCAGCTCATAAAACATTGCCTATGAATACAATTGTAAAGGTAACAAACAAAAGAAATGGGCTAAGTACCGTTGTTAGAATCAACGACAGAGGACCTTTTGTTGACACAAGAATAATTGATTTATCAAACATGGCAGCCAATAAAATAAATATGCTTGGTACAGGAACAGCACCTGTAACTGTTGAGATACTTGGTTTTAGCGCAAAAGGACAGAAAAATATACCTGCTCAAAAAGAGTTAAAAGGTTCTCCTCAAGATCAGATTTTAGACGGCTTTGCTCTTCAAATTGCGTCTTTTTCAAAAATTGAAGGAGCATTGAGTACTCAAGAAAAGTACAATAATACCGACGGGTATAAAACAATTATTAAAGATATAGAAACACAAAACGGCAGAATATTTAAAGTTTGGTTAAAAGGTTTTAGAAGTGAACAAGAAGCAAGGGATTACAAATCTCTTGGAAATTTCAAAGACTCATTTATTGTGAGAGAGGATTAAAAAATAATGATTAGTAAAAGCAGAAAAACAAAAGAGACGGATATAACCATTTCACTATCTCTTGATGGTGTCGGTAAAAGTAAAATAGAGACGGGTGTCGGTTTTTTAGATCATATGCTGGAGAGCTTTTCCAAACACTCTCTAATTGATTTGGATATATCATGTAAGGGCGACACACATATAGATGATCATCATAGTGTAGAGGATATCGGTATTGTTCTAGGCTCTCTTTTGGCACAGGCAATATATCCTGTTGAAAATATGGAGCGCTTTGGAAGTGCAAATATAGTAATGGACGAGGCATGTGTCAGTTGTGATTTGGATTTAAGCAATCGCCCATATTTAGTCTATGAAGTCGATGTTACCGGAAAAGTTGGGCAGTTTGATACAGAGCTTGTCGAAGAATTTTTTAAAGCATTTGTTTCAAACGCAAGAATAAGTGCACATATAGTAACACTTAGAGGCAAGAACAAACACCATATTATAGAAGCCGCTTTTAAATCTTTTGCCGTGGCACTTCGCCGTGCAATGCAAAAAAATGATAAAGTCGGCATTCCAAGCACAAAAGATATGCTTTGATTAAGTTAATTGTATTAGATGTTGACGGCTGCCTTACTGACGGTAGAATAATATATTCATCTGACGGCAGTGAAACAAAAAATTTTAATGTAAAAGATGGTCTTGCGATAAGTTCTTGGATTAGAATGGGTAACCATGTCGCAATAATAACGGGCAGAAATTCTAAAATTGTTGAAACAAGGGCAAATGAGCTTGGTGTGAAGTATCTATTTCAAGCTGTTAAAGATAAAGAAAAGGTATTAAAAGAGCTAATTGATTCGCTTGAACTGAAATATTACGAGGTTGGAGCAATTGGCGATGATTTAAACGATTTTAAAATGCTTAGCAAAGTTGGCAGAAGTTTTACTCCAAAAGATGGTGTAAAAGAGATTAGAGAGATTGTTGATACCGTTCTTACTTGCAGCGGCGGAGACGGCGCAGTAAGAGAGATGATAGATATTTTAGTCGATGAGAGTGATTTAAGAGAAGAATTTATGGCTGTTTGGTTATAATCACATGAATATTAACTATTTTTTTCTAGCTGCATCCGTTTGTCTGTTTATGATACTGTTTTTATTTAAACCTCTGGAGATAAAAGAGCAATCATTTGTAGATGTACCTCTATTTAGTATCTCATCGTTTAAGATGTATGAGTTCGATTCAAAAGGGCTTATAACTTTAATGAATGGCGCAAGTGCAACTAAATATAAAGATAGATACAGTGTTGAAAAGATAGATTATACGGATAACTCTAAAGAGTATATGGCAAATATGAAGTCAAATAACGGCGTATATAAAAATGATGCCGTATATTTAGATGGAGATATTTTATATATCAGAGAAGATGGGTTGACTTTTGAAACACAAAAAGCAACTTACGATAAAAAAACAAGCTTTGCAACGGCGGACGGGGATTATGTGCTTTATAGGGGTGCAAATAGAGTTACCGGAAAAGAGTTGAAGTATAATAACTCTCTAGATAAAATTCAATCAAAAAATGTAACAGTAAAATATCAATTAGAAAAGAGCAAAAAATGAAACAAAGAATTTTTTTAACAATCTTTTTAGCAGCAACCCTGTTTTCACAAGATTTGCAAGTTAAAGCTAAGCTGTTTAATGCAGATCAAAAAGCAGGTATCTCTGTTTTTGAAGGCAATGTAAATATCATAAGAGGAAGCGATGAGTTAAATGCATCAAAAGTTACGATTTACACAAACAGCAAACAAGAGCCTACAAAATTTATTGCAGAAGGCGATGCTTCGTTTAATATACAAACGCTAGAAGGTGCTGTTTATACCGGAAAGGCACAAAAAGTAGTATACCTTCCGCAAGAAAAAGAGTATCACTTTTTTAAAGAGGTTCACTTAAAACAAATCAATGAGAAAAAAGAGATAATTGGTGAAGAAGTTGTTTTAAAAACCATAGAAGGCAAAGCATATGCAAAAGGGGCCGAAAAAGAGCCTGTTATAATGATTTTTAATATGCCGGAGGATAAAAAGTCGGAAAATAAAAAGAAAGATAAAAATGATTGAAATTGTTGATGCAAAGTTTGTTACATCTGCAGCAAATATAGCCGGTGCACCTGACACGGATGAGCAAAATGAAGTTGTTTTTATGGCTCGCTCAAATGTTGGAAAAAGCTCTCTGCTGAATGCTCTTACTAACCATAAAGGTTTAGCAAAAGTATCGTCTACACCTGGTAAAACAAGACTTATCAACTATTTTGATGTTACATTTATAGATAGAGATGAAGCCAAGAAGAGTTTTGCAAAATTTGTTGACTTACCGGGTTTTGGATATGCAAAAGTGTCAAAATCAATAAAATATGATTGGGAAAGAAACTTAACTGATTATATATCGTCCAGAAAACAGATAAAGCTTTTTATCCATCTAATAGACAGTAGACACCCATTTTTAGAGATTGACAAATCTGTAATCGATTTTTTACTTGAATGCTCAGATGAAACTCAACATATATTGCAGATTTTTACAAAAATAGACAAATTAAATCAAAAAGAACAAGATGCCCTCAGAAGAGAGTTTCCAAAGGCTCTAATGGTTTCTAGTTCTAAAAAAAAGGGCTTAGAAAAAGTTGTAACAATAATACATAATATTTTAAAGGAATCTCCTGATGAGTGTTGAATTAACAAAAGCCAGATTGTCAGATATCGATAATATGCAAAAACTTGTTATCCCAGAGGTTGAAGCCGGAGTAATACTTGCACGAAGCTCAGACGAGATAGCTACAAATATAAGATCATATATACTTGCAAAAGAGGGCGATGAAATAGTTGGATTTTGTGCCCTTCATATTCATACACCGTCGTTAGCTGAAATTAGATCTCTTGTTGTAAAAGAGGGCAAAAGAGGTATGGGTATCGGTCAGAGCTTAATTGCCAGAGCAATAGAAGAGGCTCAGATGCTAGGACTTCAAAAAGTTCTTAGTTTGACCTATAAACAATCTTTTTTTGAAAAACTTGGGTTTGTTGAAATTCCAAAAGAGTCGCTTCCAGAACATAAAATCTGGGCTGACTGCATTAAATGTAAACACTTTCCTGTATGCAACGAAGTATCTCTTATAAAAACCCTGTAACACCATATTTATATGTTGTTATATTTCTTATATACACCGCATTAAGCGGAGTATATCTATTTTTTCCGCCTCTACTGGCAATATTGTTTATCTTTTTTTCTAAAGCACTTAAACAAGAGGATCCAGTTTCTTTTTTTTTAATATTATTTTGTTTACTGCTTTTTGAAGCTGAAAATGGATATGCCCTTTTTAGCACCATAATCTATTTTGCTTTTATTTATAGATATGTGATACCTAAAATAACTCAAAATCTTGGCTGTGCTGAGTGTATAAAATTATTAACCGTCATTTTAGTTTATGTAGGATTTTTTATTTTTCATTTAATTTTGTCAAACATATTTTTACTTCCGACACCAACTATAAATTACTATATAATTTATTATATAGCAGTTGAATTTTTAATTATGAGTATCTTGTGAAAATAAAATTTATACTTTTTATGTTTATTGCCACATGGTTGTCACTTTTAGTAAGAGTTTTTTTATTATCGGTAGAGTCAAATACATACTATGAAAAGCTCTCTTATAATAACACGATTAAAATTGAGCAGATTGCGCCAGTAAGGGGAGAAATAGTTGATATTAACAATAGACCGATTGCAATTAACGAACTCGGCTTTAAAATACAGCTAGCTCCGCATCTAGGATTGAAAAAAAATCTACATATATTTGAATCAGAAATCAACATGCTTGTCAAACTATTGCCAAAATTAGATAAAGAAAAAATTATATCGGACTACAAAAAAATTGATTCATATTACAATCATAACTTTATTGATATAGTTGAGTTTGTTTCGTACGAAGATATAATGCCCGTATACTCAATATTAAACTTAAGAGAAAATATAAACATTGTCTCTTCGCCAAAAAGATATTATCCATATAATGAAGTTGGTGCACATGCTATTGGATATGTAGCCCGTGCAAATAAAAGTGATGTCTTAGATGATGAGTTAAAAAAGCTTATAGGATATACCGGAAAAACAGGCGTAGAGAAATACTACAATGAGTACCTTCAGGGATTGGCCGGTAAACGAGAGATAAAAGTAAATGCCAATAATCAAGAGGTTGAAGAACTCTCAAGTGAAAAAGCTACTGAGGATGGAAAATTAATTCTCAATATGGATATAGAACTTCAAAAATATATATCAACACTTTTTGAAAACAAATCTGGCGCAGTCATAGTAATGGGTGTAGATGGAGCTATCTTATCTGCAGGCAGTTTTCCTGAGTACGATTTAAATACTTTTGTTAATGGGATAAGTAATGATGTGTGGGATAAACTTTCAAATAGCCTTGAAAAACCTTTTTCTAATAAACTAATTCATGGACTTTATCCCCCTGGCTCAGTTATAAAAACAGGACTTGGACTGATATATATTACATCGCCGGAAGTTGGTCCTTACTGGGGAGTTAATTGCACTGCATCATTAGCACTGGGAACAAGGGTGTTTAGATGTTGGAAAAAAGATGGGCATGGAAGCGTTGATATTAAAAAAGCAGTTAGAGAAAGTTGTGATGATTTTTTTTACAAAGGCAGCTTACAGCTTGGCATTAAAAAAATGAGTGACGGACTTATTAGATATGGTCTTGGTAGAAAAACAGGGGTAGATTTGCCAAATGAATTTATCGGTACCGTGCCATCCAGCGAATGGAAGAGAAAAAAATATAATAAACCATGGTATATAGGCGAAACAGTAAATACATCTATCGGGCAGGGTGATTTTTTGGTTACGCCAATGCAAATAGCTCGGTATACCGCCCTCATGGCGGTTGGCAAACTTCCTCGTCCACACTTTGCAAGCGTGCTGGGAGATAAAGCTATTGAACCTGAATATGAAGATGTTCTTAGCGAGGGTGAGTTGAGCAAACTGCCAATTATTCAAAATGCTATGTATGAAGTTTGTAACAGTCCGGGTGGAACAGCAGTTAATTATATAAAATCAAAAGTTAAAATTGCCGGTAAAACAGGAACGGCTCAAGTTGTAGGGATTCTCCAAGATATAAAAAATAGAGAGTTAGAGCATGAAATGGAGTATTATACTCGCTCGCATGCTTGGTTTACAAGTTATGGACCGTTTGACAACCCTCAATATGTTGTTTTGGCTATGGTTGAGCATGGGGGACATGGCGGTGCAGCTACCGGAGAAATTGTTTCAAATATATATAATAAATTATTGGAGTTGGGATATATTAAAGCGTCAGAATAATTTTTACCAAATTATTTGAGCTTTATCCCTCTGTTCTGACTATTAGGCTCTGAGGTAGATTAAATTTATTTATCAATATGGTCTCTTCTTCTCTCATCTTGCCATCATCTATTTCATGATCATATCCTAAGAGATGAAGCAAACCATGTATAAAAAGCAGAGCAAATTCATCGTTTTGGCTGTGCCCTAGCTCCTTAGCTTTTTCTTCTACATGCGATGAGCATATAACTATGCTTCCAAGCGGACTCATAGGCATCTCTTCATATGGAAAGCTTAAGACATCCGTATCTTTATCTATATTGCGATGAGTTTTGTTTATCTCTCTCATCTCTTTTGCATCAGTTATGATTAGCTCTATCTCTTTTTTGGTAAGAGAATCAGCAATTGCGTCAATTATGTCTGTATTAATTTTTAATGAGGTTCTGTTGTCAAGTTCAATCATGGAGCAGATTATACCAAATACGAGGGACTTATTGCATAAAATGAGTAGATAAGACTCATTTTACACATATAAACAGTTAGCCGGCTATATTTAAATTATTTCCGAGACCGGTTTTTTGCGCTGTTACTTTTTGAGACTGCTCATTAGCGCTCTCCAAAACTTTTAAAACCTGCTGTTCCTGAACCTCAGTAGCTTTTTTCATTACTTCTATTTGAGGCGTAGACGGAGTAGTAGTTGATGAAACATTCATGACATCCTCTTTATTTTTATATATTCAAACATTATATTGGTTATTTCTTTCAATGAAGATTAAAATATTATGTTAAAATCGTTTTATGATTTTAGAAAACAAAAAAGCAATTTGCATAATGAGTGGCGGTATGGACTCTACATTAAGTGCCTATATGATGAAAAAAATGGGATATGAGATTGTGGCTGTGCATTTTAATTATGCGCAAAGAACACAAATAAAAGAGCTATCTTGCTTTCACGCAGTTTGTGACAATCTTGGTGTCATAAATAGATATGTTTTGGATTTAGATTTTTTTGCTCAAATTGGTGCTTCAGCCCTAACCGATAAAAGTATAGAAGTGCCAACCGGTGGGCTAGAAGAGGGGGTTCCGGTTACATATGTACCATTTAGAAACGGTATATTTTTGAGCATAGCAGCGGCTATAGCAGAAAAAGAGGGTGCAGATGCCATAAGTATCGGCGTAGTAGAGGAGGATAGCAGCGGATACCCAGATTGCAGAGAAGCTTACATTAAAAACATGCAAAAGAGCATAAATCTTGGAACAAAAGATGAGACAAAAATAGAAATTTACATGCCGCTTGTTCATCTGAACAAATCCCAGATTGTAAAACATGCGCTTGAGCTTAATGTTCCTTTGCAGCATACTTGGAGCTGTTATAAAGATGAAAATAAGGCATGTGGAGTTTGTGATAGTTGCAGATTAAGATTAAATGGCTTTAAATTAGCCGGAGTAAAAGATCCAATTGAATATCAGTAAAATAAATTTCAATAACTTAGAAATCTTACATGTACAAAAAAGAGCTCTGAAAAATAGCTACATAAGCGTTAAAAAAAGCGGAGTAATTACGCTCAAAACATCGAATGTCTCAGAAGATTATATTCAAAATCTTCTTACTAAAAAAGAGTTTTGGATAAGAAAACAGCTTAATAACATAGAGAAAAACCCGCCATTAAAAATAAATTTTCAGGATGAGATTTTACTCTTTGGAGAAATTTTCAGCATTGACATAGATGAGGCAAAAGAGTTGAGGGAGCAGCTAGAAAGAATAGATATATCGAATATTGACAATGTTTCAAAGTGCTACGATAAATTCTACAAAGCTTATGCAAAAAATTATCTGGTTACAAGATTAGAACACTATTCACAAATAATGAATCTAAATTTTAGCGATATTAAATTCAGAAAAATGAGGAGTAGATGGGGAAGCTGCAGTTCAAAAGGTGTTATCACTCTAAACAGTGAGCTAATAAAGATAGACAAAAAACTAATTGATTTTATAGTAGTTCATGAGTTGGCGCATCTGGTTCATATGAACCACTCAAAAAAATTTCACCTGTTAGTTGAGTGCTATATTCCTGATGCTAAAGCTCTGAACCAAGAGCTAAAGAATCTTTATCACTTGTAGTAAAACACTCTATATTATATTTGCTTGATGGCGACCACATCATCCATCCGCTTGTTTTTATATCATTGGCAGCTTTTATCTGCTCTCTTATCTCAAATTTATTATAGTGTCTTTTTGAGTGTGCATAGTCTTTAAATGATTGCAGCCAAGGTCTAACTCTTTTTGGGTCTATTTTATTTTCTATATTTTTTATACTTCTATATATAGCAATATATGGATAATCTGCCGGATATTTTACTCCGAATGAGCCTGAAACAAACCCTGAAGGATATAACATCGGAGCGATATAGTCGGCATGCTTTGCAAGCGATTCAATTTTTTGTCCAATTCCGGTATCATCATTTTGCCAGCAAGCATTTCCGTAGATTGAAACAGATATAAAAGTGCCATATTTTCTGAGTCTATTTTTAGCAAGAATCAAAAAATCCTCTATTGCTTTTACTCTGTTTTCTTCGGTACTCTCTTTTGCTAATTTTAACTCTGTTTTAGCCGGAAAACGAATGTAATCAAAGTTTATCTCATCAAATCCTGCATTTGCCGCATCTTCTGCAATTGAAACCGTATATTCATGACTTCTCTTATCAAATGGGTCAATCCAAGCCATTTTGTCGCTATCTCTTGAGAGGTCATTATTTTTATTTCTAATTGCATAATCAAGGTTATTTACAGCTTGTAGCTCATCTTTAAAAGTAACAACTCTGGCTATTGTGTAGATATTTTTTGATTTCATTAGAGAGATGAAAGATTTTATATCTTTGATAGTTCTATTATTCGCCGCTCCATAACTGTTTGCTTTGTCAGAAGATGTTCTGTACGATGTTGAACCATACTCATTTTTTATATCAACAACAATCGCATTAATTTCTGTTTTATCTATGATGTCAAGTACTCTTTTCATAGTTTTAGAGTTTGTATTTGCACCCCAAAATGTCAAATAGAGTGCTTTTACTGTTATTGGTTCTAGTTTTATAGTTACAGCATCGCTTGTTTGCTCTAATTTGTATGGTCTATAGCCATACGCCTTGATGAAAAGCATTTTTTCATTGCTGTTTATTGAAAATTTACCGCTTTTATCGCTATTAACGCTTATGGCTGAATTGCTAATAATTGCATTTTCGATAGCAAGTGAAGTAGTTTTGTCTATAATAATTCCACTAAAAGAGGCTAACAGAAGTGTCTTGAATATAAATAGTGTAAATAAAATATGTCTCAAGTATGTACCGCCGGTTTAAATAGATACCGCATTATACAAGATTTAATTTGCGGTTTTATAATTTATCTAAAAATCCATAGTGAGCTGAGTTTGGTTTGATAACGGCTTGCTCAATAATGTTTTATCAACGCCGACAATCAGCGCAAAATTAAAATTGTTATTTTTTAAGATACTTATAATATCTTTTTCATTTTTATAGGTAAAAATATTTTTAATCTCTTGCGTTTTAACATTCAATGGAGCGATAAAAATTATATTAGCCCATGAAGCATGTCTCTGCAAAAATGAAATTTGAGAATCTATCAAATCTATGTTTGGCTCAAATATCAGCACTTTATCACTTGTGCCAAAATTTTTTATTTCAAATTTTTTATTTGTAAATACCGGTTCAAAATGTTCTATTGGAGTAAACTTTTTTAACTTATAGCTAACTTTTAATGTTTTATAGAGATGCAGCAGCTCTTCCAGATAAGGAATAAAAAATGGAGATATCGGTTGTCTTTCATAAAAAGTATTATCATAAATAAACGATGTTTCAAATAGAGTCTGTTCCATAATTTCAATAGGAGCAAATGGTGCGTTTGGTATTTTTTTTACTGTCGCAAATATTTCTTTATCGCTTAGAGCAGGGCTAAACAGCACTGTTGTTCTGTTTTCTACATCCCAAATAGACTTAAAGACTGATTTTAAATCTCCCGTAAGTGTAAGAAAAGTTGCTTGAGTAATAACTTGCAAAGAGAGTTTTAAAATAATTTCATTGCACTCATATGCGACAATCTCTTTTTCTATCATTTTGAAACGAAGTAGTTTTTTGAGTGCATAATCTAAACTGTCTACTTTTATCCAAGCAATTTCATTATCGCTTATTTGTGTCGGTTTATCAAATATTACACCATATGCACCATTTACAATTGCCAATTTAATATTTTCATGTTCGTAGGCAAAAAAAAGGTCGCCTCTCTTTACTTTGTGAGCTTCAAAAACGATATTTTCAAAGCTGTGCACACATGGTTCATTGATAAGAGTAGCTTGTGTAAGCGCTAAAAAATTTTCAAGTCTCATCCAATAGATGCGCCTACTTTCTTGGGTTTTTCCGGTCTAATTAAACATAAACCATCTTCATCCTTCGCAGCAAGAAGCATTCCCTCGGATACCATTCCCATAAGTTTTGCAGGCTTTAAGTTTGCAACAACACAAACTTGCGTGTTGATTAAAGACTCAGCACTATAAAACTCTCTAATTCCTGCTACAACTTGTCTTGGACTCTCTTCCCCTAAATCAACTTGAAGTTTTAAAAGTTTTTTACTCTTTGGCACTTCTTCAGCAGCTATAATAAGACCGACTTTTAGAGATGTTTCAAAGAATTGACCGATTTCTATAAGATTATCCTGCTCTCTTGAGCACTTTTCAACCTCTTGCGCACTCTCTTTAGTGGCATTTGGCTGCGCAAGGGGAGCTTCCGGCATTAATGGCTCTTCAACACGAGGAAAAAGTGGCGGAACAACTTTGATATTAAATAATTTCAATAGTTTTTTCTCTAAAACTAGCTCTTTGTAGCTTGAGTTATCTATGCTAAAATTTAAAGCATCGGCAATAATATTCGTTGTACGCGGCATAATAGGATGGAGCATTATTGACGCTTTGGCCAATATGTTTGCAACTAGTGCAACGGTAGCAAGTGCTTCATCTTTTCTATTCTCCTTCATTTTAACCCATGGAGCATGCTCTTCTATGGCTTTATTTCCAATTGAGAAGAGTTTCCATAGCTCTTCTAAATATCTATGAGTTTGAAAATTTTGCATAAATGTATCGAGTGAATCTAAAACTACATTCATTGCATCAAGCTCTTTTTTATGATACTTTAGAACATCAACGCTGTCTATCTCAAAGTCCGAATATTTACCGCTCATACCTATAATACGGTTTAAAAGATTGCCTAAATCATTGCTGAGCTCGGAGTTAATTCTGTCAATAAATGCTCTTTGGGAAAAATCTCCGTCTTGCCCAAAAGGCACCTCTCTTAGCATAAAATATCTTAAATTTTCAACGCCATAAGCATCTGCAACCTGCTTTGGAGAGATTACATTTCCTTTTGATTTGCTCATCTTCT
>Ga0209343_10000175_pt1 | contig 84771 bp, 83 predicted proteins | sample RifCSPlowO2_02_FD_184026 | JGI IMG/M metagenome (GOLD analysis project Ga0209343, IMG submission 184026) | Groundwater microbial communities from Rifle, Colorado - Rifle CSP2_plank lowO2_0.2 (SPAdes) (version 2) | ecosystem: Environmental > Aquatic > Deep subsurface > Groundwater | place...
TTTTTAAAGAACCAAGCAGCTTAACACCACTTCTTTATTTGCTTCACCGTGATCAGCGAAGCCTTGAATTATGACACACTTTTTAAGAATCTGTCAAACTCTACGAAAAACTTTTTCGCTTTCATCAATGGAGGAGCCTCCATCCCATGCGCCCTGGTGCCCAAGGCCGATCGCTACGAGCCGGTGCTCACCGACACTATGCGTGCCTTTGCCCACCACTATGGCTGCTCGGTGCTGCCGGGCTTGTGTATAACGAAATGGGTTGGACGAAGCCGCTACGCGGAGTAGTCCTCCCCCGTCCCGGCACGAAATAACCATCCCCCGGCAAAGCCGGAGGTATTCAAATTGTGAGCCGCTCAAAGCGGCTAAACGGGGTCGCTAACGCGGCCCCAACTCTTGGCGCCACCGAAACGGTGGCAACTTATCTCCACAGCCCAAGCTGTTCCAACCTTTCATCCTCTTTCTCCTGGTTTTGGATGTAGTTGCGGATCACCGCCTCATCTCGACCTACGGTCGAAACAAAATACCCCCGCGCCCAGAAGCTTTGCCCTGTAAAGTTTCTCTTTCGCTCTCCATACACCCGGGCCAGGTGTATCGCGCTTTTCCCCTTGATATAGCCCACCACGTTGCACACCGCGTACTTCGGCGGTATCGCGATCATCATGTGAACGTGATCAGCCATCAGGCGGCCCTCTTCAATCCGACTCTCCTTGTGCTGCGCCAGCGTGCGAAACACCTCTCCAAGATGCACCCGCAACTGCCCATACAGCACTTTTCTTCGACCCTTCGGTATGAACACGACGTGGTACTTGCAGTCCCATTTCGTGTGGTTTAGGCTCTCTATGTTGTCCATCCAGTTTCTCCTTTCGTTTGCTTGGCGGCTCACGATTGGTAGTTTCTGCGATGGACACCCATACCGACGCATAAGTCAAACTCCTACTGATAGGGGTAGGAAAGGACACCGTCCTCCCCTCCCTCCGAACCGTGCGTGCGGTTCTCCCGCACACGGCTCTCCAGTTAGTGGTTTCCTCATCGGGATTGGCTCGCTCGTTGTTGGGCTGATGTCATGGTGAACAGTCCCAAGTTTGCGAAGTACGCATTTGGCCAGCGTCGGTGATCTTCATGGCAGCGTCCCATTCCCGGTCTCTTTTCCTGCTTGCGCAGTATCGAGCGCAACCGCCGACGAATGAATCCGTCCAGGTTTGTGAATGTGCTTAGGTGGGCGTGTTTGAAATATCCAAACCAGCCTCTGAGCATCGGGGTCAGGTCTTCAATGATGGTGCGCATGCTGTCGCCTCTGGTGCGACGGGTCTTCTGGCGCACCTTGTCCTTGAAGCCTTTGAGACTCTTGTCTCGTACCCAGCGCCGTCCTGCCTCGAAGCGGTAGCCCAGAAACTCAAAGCCTTGCCCGTCCACCAAACAATCCCCCACGTGGGTTTTGTCCGGATGCAGTGTCAGGCCGTTTTCTTCTACCCAGGCTTGGACTTCTTCCAGTGCCGCTTGCGCTTGTGACGCGGTTTGACACAGGATGACGAAGTCGTCGGCGTAGCGCACCATGCGGTAGCCCAACTCTGACATCTTTACGTCCAGGGGGTGCAGATACAGATTGGCCAGTAGCGGGCTGATGACAGCTCCTTGTGGGGTGCCCGCCGTGGGTGTCCATCTTTCCAAGTCCCGAACGATGTCTTGTTGCAGCCAACTCGCCAGCAGTTGCAGCAGGCGGCCGTCGCTGATGTGTTCTTCGATTCTTGCTGTTAGCAGGTCGTGCGGGATGCTGTCGAAGTAGCCTTTAAGGTCAGCGTCCACCACATGGGTGTAGCCGTCCTTGAGATATTTATCGACTTCCCTCAGCGCGTCTTTGCAGCCTTTGCCGGGTCGAAATCCGTAGCTCGTGGGTAAGTGAGTGTGAACACCCAACTCGATGGACCAATAACCAAGTTTGGTAATGGACGTTTAGGCGAGGGTTGCAAACAAAACGGCGTCGGTATTGCTACAGACGCCGCTTTTTTTGTAGCCGATCAATGATCAGAAAGGCTCGTCAGAGTTGAGCCATGGTTTGTCGGGGTTGACATGGCGTTTGGCCTGCTTGGTGTAATGGCGATAAATCCGCTCACCATAGCGACTCAAGAAGTTGGCGGCAATCACCTCCAAAAACTCGTGGATCTCAACTGCCGATTCATCCGACAGCGTGCGGGTCTCGGCGCGATCGCACATAGGGCATGGATACCTGTGCTTGGTCTTCTTCATGGTCAACGTCCTGCGATTGCCCGGCGCTGGGTCGGCTTGGCTGGCGGCGCAAAGACCTCCAGGTACAGCTTCTCATCGAGCAGGGGCAAATCCTTTTGCGCCGCACAGGCCAGCAGTTCCGCCGCCATCGTCGTCAGAACCCGATAGTTGCCAGCCGCATGGTCACACAAGGTATGGCGCAACTGTTGCGTCATCAAGCTGGCATTGCCCGCCCCGGCCAGCAAATGCTCCAGGCAGGCCAGCAACTCATCGCGACTGGCAAACTCGGTGGCCAAGCGGGTACGGATGCGACTACCCAAGGGAATCAACTCCTCGCGGCGCAGTTTCTCAATCAAGCGAGCGTCCCCCGCCATCACGATACACAACAAGGACTGCGAATCAAAGCTAGCACTCGCCAATAGACGCAACTCCGACAACACTTGCGCCGTCATCTCCTGCGCCTCATCGACCAACAGCACCGCCCGACAGCGGCTGGACTCCATGTGGGCCAGCCAACGCGCCCGCAAAGCCTTGAAGCCGCCCCAACGGTTGCTGGGTCGCAGCGGCACACCAAAGACATCCCCGAGTTCACGGTAGAAGTCCGCCAGATTGCTCTGCGGGTGGTTGATGGCGCCCACCGTCACATCGGGCAGCTTCTTCAACCGCTCGGCCAGCACGCGCAGCACAATGCTCTTGCCGCTGCCCGGCTCGCCATGCACCATGGCAAAGCCGCCCTCGCGAATCTGCGCATGCTCAATGCGCCAACAAAAACCCTCGATCTTCTGCGGCACATAGATCGCGTCCACGGGCAACTCGGGCGAGAAGGGATTGAACTTGAGCCCGTACAGGGCCAGTAACTTGTGATTCATGGACAGACCTCATCGGTGGTGGTTGGGGTTGGGGTTGCTGGGGGGGGGACACAAGTGGGCAAATAGGCTGGCGGCACGCCGGTGGCGGCGTAATCGGCCAGAAACTGCGTCATCAAAGCAGGCAGGCCCTTGGGTGTCAGAGGAGACAGGTCAACGGCAGCCGGGCTCAATCGGCGACGCTGGCCATTGGCGTTGGCTCCCCTGTCCAATGGTCTGACTGGACACAGGATGGCGCCGGTGCGCGCATCCACCAGACAGACCCGTGACAGATCCCAGCGCGCGTAGCGCAAAGAAACAAGCTGCAAATGCCGGTAGCGCGACGGTATTTCAAAGCGTGCCCCGCCCAGACTGACGGTGCCGTCCGAGCGGCGCTGTGTGCGCTTTACCTCAATGTGAAAGGCATCCGTCAGCGCCGCACTGCTTGGGCAGGGCCGAGCGACATTGGGGCCGGCCAAATAGTGATCCAGTGGCGTGGCATCAATCTCGCAGTGCCGTGTGCGGTGGTACTCCTGCTCCGTCCAAGCCTGGGTCGCCAGATTGAGGGCGTCCAGTGTCAGGGTTTGTTCGCCTTCGAGCAGGGCCATCAAGCGACCTTCAACCCGACCCCAAAAGGACTCCTGTTTCGCGTTTTGGTACGGCGAATACGGCAGCGTCGTCTGGTGCACGATACCCAAGGCAGCCAAGCCGGTGGTGGTTTCTTCGGCCAGCATGGCCGCGCCGTTGTCGGTCATCAGCGCGCGCGGCAGGCCGCGCTTCATGAAGGCCTGGCACAGGGCGTGGATCAGGCTTTGCGCCGTCTCATCCAGATACCACTGCAAGTGGCACACCAGACGGGAGCGGTCATCGATGACGCACAGGATCATCGGTGTTACCCACTCCCCCAAACGGGTGAGCACCTTGCGCGAGCCGTGATGGAAGTCCAGATGCCACAGGGCATTGACATGATCGACCTCATAGCTGCGCACTTCCAGGCGCTCCAGTCGGTCGCGCGCAGCCAATGCACCGGCCGTGGCGCGTTTAGGCTGGGCCTGGCGGAACATGCCCTGGGCCAAGAGGTAGCGGCGCACGGTTTGGTAGGAAGAGACCGGAGATGAAGATGAAGATGAAGATGAAGTAGCGGCTGCGCCGCCACTGCGAGCGAAGGCTGCGCGCAGGTTGTCAAAGTGCAGTTGCGCCGTCCAGCCTGGGTGCTCGCGGTATTGCTGGGTCAAGGTGTCGATCACGGTCTGCGACAGGCTGGGGAAGCGTTTGACGCCACCGCGCAGACTATTGCGCAGGGCCGCCACGGGGTCATCGGCCTTGCGGGCCGCGTTAGTGGCAGCGCTCCAGCGTGGAGTGACCAAAGCTGACATCCATCCCAGATGTTGGATGGCGCCAGGTTTTGCTGGCAAGCAGGCCCAGGGCAGTTTGCAGCTCGCCTGGGTCGGGTGGTGCGCCCAGCAAGGGGCCGATGATTGAGAAGCGCAGGCGCGCCCAACGGTCGCGCTGACTGGGATCTTTGATGGGTTTCAAATTTACTCCAAATACTGCGACACCGGCGGCATCGCTTGTGGGAGTGAAGGCTACGAATCTTGGGTCAGTTTGACTATTGGCATCCTCTGCGGGAAGTGAGCGAACCTCAAGGAGCGTGGTCAGGGCTGCACGCTCAAGGGGCGCAAAAAGGCCAGCAGTCGCATCGCCACCTCGGCAGCGGGACCTGTAAAACGCTCGATCAGGCTGGTGGGCAAATGGCGGGGGTCAACCGGGGGCATGAAACGCGCGCAGGCACCAGCCCACAGGGGCGTGGCGGGAAAGAGTTGGAGCCACCAATGGCGCCAACGGGCAATGGTGCGAGCGGGCACACCCAGTGCGTCAGCCAGTTGCACCGCCGACGCACTCAGCGTGGTGCGTCGCTCGGACATCAGCACCACGATCAAGCCCAGGTAGAGGCGTCGCCCCAGGAAGCGTACCGACACCGCAGTCGTTCGCTTGCGGCACTGGCTGCAGCAAAAACTAAAGCGTGTCTCATAGTCAGGTCGTAACTCTGGCGGACAGCCGCGTGGCTTGCGCGGGTAGTCGGCTTTGTGCAGGACCGCCCCGCATGAACAAGGCTGGGACTGCACGTGTGCCGCCTCGTGCATGTCAATTTGCAATAGGAGTGAGAAGAATTTGGGGTTTTGCAGTAAGGCGTGGCACACTTTGATGGTCTCGTTCTTGGTCGAAAGAGACTCTCCCACAAGGACCGCTTGTTCAAAGTCCTTGAGGGAGATTTTTTACGTTCCCTCACGCTACTTGATCAAATCAGCGGGGAATACCATCACGAATGCTGGACGTACTCATAAGAATTCTTTCTCAAGGATCGGCTCTATCACCCGTTTGACCGCCGTTTGCACGATTCGGTCTTTGACGGTGGGGATGCCCAAGGGTCGCGTTTTACCGCCTGCTTTGGGTATTTCTACCCGCCGCACCGCTTGGGGCCTGTACTTTCCTTGTTCAAGGTCTTTTTCCAGTTCGCTCAAATACACCAGTTCATTGGCTGCAAAGCTTTCGATGCTTTGCCCGTCTATGCCTGCGGCTCCCTTGTTGGCTTGGACTTGTTGCCAAGCCGCTTGCAGGGTGCTTGGGCGATAGACTTTGTCGATCAGACTGAACCATTTGCTTCCCTTGACGCCGTTACCCAGCGCCGCCAACATACGCTCCGTCCAGATAGCTCGATCCACCCACGCCCATTGGGTTGGGGCAGATTCAGTTTGTTTAGCCTTTTCTGGCACTGTCACTGATTCGCTCATGCTTGTCGCTCTTTCTGTACTTTGCGTCTCCACTTTCCTACCACCCTTGGCTGGTGCGGTTTTCCTGCTCCGCACTTGCCGGTCTGCCGTCTGCTCGGGTTAGGCACGAGGGGGCGAGCCCCCGGTTATCCAGACTTTCGTCTGCGCAGCGTTTCCGCTTCGTATTGGCCTTTTCTGCTCTTACAGCCCTTCGCTACTACGATGGTTCTGACTCCTGCTGCCCGTCACCTCAGGCTGCAGGTCTCCCCGCTTATCTCGCCACACCTTCCTGGCATTGCGCCTCCAGCCACGTTGTGTGCTCCGGTATCGCTTTACACGCCATCACCAGCGTACCGGACGTATTTCGGACTTCGCCTTGAGAGAGCAGGCTCGTCGCCACACACCGCCGAATCGAGTTCGTCATCCTGCGCACTGCCAGTTCGCCCTCCAGTTGCTCTCCACCCCGCCTCGCAGCGACGCAGTTACCTGTGGGTATTTCACGCCCGCTCGGTGGTGCATTACGTCTTGCATCCATCGCGCGCAGCCCAGGTGGTGGTAGACGAGCTCCAGGGTGTCAAGAGTGGCGTCATCAGTTGCGACCGGTACAGCGCCTACAAGAAGTTTGCCCGTCTCAATCCCGGGGTTGTGCTGGCGTTTTGCTGGGCGCACCAGCGCCGCGACTTTCTGGAGTTGGCGACCCGCCACCCCACTTTCAAAGGCTGGGCGCTGCAATGGGTGGGCGCCATTGGCGAGTTGTACCACCTCAACGCGGTACGCCTGCAAACCCCCATGCAAAGCGCCGGGCGTGGCGTGGCCCAAATCGCGCTGGAGCAGGGCATGCATGAGGCACTGGCGGACCCCAAGCTGGGCAAGCCTGCGCGCAAGGTGTTGCAAAGCATGAAGACGCACTGGAGTGGCTTGGGCGTATTTGTCAAATTCCCGTGGGTGCCCATGGACAACAACGTCGCCGAGCGTGATGAGCGCGCTGCGGTGGTGGGGCGCAAGAATTTCTATGGTTCGGGTGCCCAGTGGGCGGGCGAGTTGGCCGCCCTGATGTACAGCGTGCTGGCCACGCTCAAGCTGTGGGATATCAATCCCCGCACCTGGCTGTACGCTTATCTGCAGGCCTGCGCCGAAAACACCCACCGGGCTCCATCGGATCTCAGTGACTTTCTTCCTTGGACCATGGATGAGTCCAGGCTGGCGGCCATGCGCGCGGGGCAGTCAGCACCCGGTGCTTTGGCGCAGGTGTTCGATAGCTCATGAGCGTTGGCTGTGGGGCGGAGAACAACTCACATAGGCTAGATCATCGGAAATTGCTGCCTCAGTCACGCAGGCAATCCATCCCATGCTGTTGCGTGCCGATGGCTGACTGCTACGGGGCAGCCGAATATTTACAACTTTCCGGCGCGTTGCCATTACATGAGGCACAGCATAACCTCCGGGCCACTGTTCGGGAATTCCATTTCTAAATCATCCCTGTCGTCGTTGTCTCGCCTGGTCGTGCTGTAGCACTGCCTGCGGCTCAACGCCTAGACAGAAATGATTTGGAAACGGAATAAGACCCCTGCGTCAGCCCCCACAGTTTTCCTAAACCAACAACCCGGAGATTCACTTTCATGTCCTATCAACTACGTTTGGGTGCAGCCGCTGCTGCGCTTGTTTGCAGTGGCCTTGCCAGCGCCGGTACCCTCACCATCGAGAGCTGGCGGGTGGACGACAAGGCGCAGTGGGACGAGGTGCTTTTGCCCGCGTTCCAAAAGGCCCACCCTGGCATCACCGTCAAGTTTGCGCCCACCTCACCGCCCGAATACAACTCGGCGCTGAATGCCCGCTTGTCCGCTGGCAGCGCCGGTGACCTGATCACCTGCCGCCCGTTTGATGTGTCGCTGGACCTGTTCAAAAAAGGCCACCTGGACACGCTCAACAGCGCCGCCGGCATGAAGAGCTTTCCGGCCTCGGCGCAAGTGGCCTGGCAGACCGACGACGGCAAATCGACCTACTGCATGCCCATGGCCTCGGTGATCCACGGTTTCTTCTACAACAAGAAAATCTTTGCCGAGCTGGGCCTGGGTGTGCCCGCCACCGAAGCCGACTTCTACGCCACCCTGGACAAGATCAAGGCCGCAGGCAAAGTGCCCATGGCGCTGGGCACCGCGGACCAGTGGGAGACCAACCAGATCGTGTTCACCAGCATCGGCGCCAACCGCTGGAAGGGTGAAGAGGGCCGCCAGGGCCTGCTCAAGGGTGGCAAGAAGTTCACCGACCCCGAGTTCGTGAGCACCTGGGAACAAATGGCCAAGTGGGCCGCCTATATGCCCAAGGGCTACCAGGCCCAGACCTACGGCGACTCGCAAAACCTGTTCTCCACCGGCCGTGCCGCCATCTACCCCACGGGCTCTTGGGACATCTCGCATTTTGAGAAAGACGCGGGGCTGGAGTTTGGCGCTTTCCGCACCCCCGTGGCCAAGAAAGGCGACACCTGCTACATCTCTGACCACACCGACATGGGCATGGGCATCAACGCCAAGAGCAAGAACAAGGCCGATGCCCAGGTCTTCCTGACCTGGCTGGCCAGCAAAGAGTTTGCCGACCTGTACACCAACAAGAACACCGGCTTCTTCTCGCTCTCCAACCACGTGGTGGATGTGAAAAACCCCGTGGCCAAAGAGATGATCGGCTGGCGCAAGGACTGCCAAAGCACCATCCGCCTGAACGCCCAGATCATGAGCCGTGGCACACCCAGCATGGAAAACGAGCTGTGGAATGTGAGCTCCCAGGTCATCAACCAAAAGATGAGCCCCAAAGACGCCGCAGCGCAAATCCAGACCGGGTTTGCCAAGTGGTACACGCCCGCCAAGTAAGGGCTAAGACCATGGCGCGATGGAGTCGATCATGAAACAAAGTTTTTCCTGGCCTGTGTTGGTGTTCATCGCGCCAGCCTTGGTGATTTACGCGGTGTTCAGCGCCTTGCCGCTGCTGGACACCCTGCGTCTGGGGCTGTACAGCGCCGACGAATTTGGAGCGGTCACCTTCTCGGGCCTGGCCAACTACCAAACCATTCTGAAAGACCCGCAGTGGTCCGCCACCTTCTGGAACGCGATGCTCAACAACCTGAAGTTTTTTGGCATCCACATGCTGGTGCAAAACCCCATGGGCCTGTTGCTGGCGGCGCTTTTGTCGCTGCGCAATGTGCGCTTTGCGGCCACCTACCGCACGGTGTTCTTTTTGCCGACCTTGCTCTCGGTGGTGATCATCGGCTTTGTGTGGCAACTGATCTTGTCGCCGCTGTGGGGCGTGTCCGAAGGGCTGCTCCGGGCGGTGGGGCTGCAGGACTGGTTTGAACCCTGGCTGGGGCTGGAGTCGTCGGCGCTGACCACGCTGTCCCTGATGTCGGTGTGGCAGTACATCGGCATTCCCATGATGCTGATCTACGCCGCCATGATCGCGATTCCCGACGACGTGATCGAGGCGGCGGTGGTGGAGGGCGCCTCGCCCTGGCGCATTTTTTACGCGATCCGCCTGCCGCTGATTCTGCCCACGCTGGGGCTGGTCACCATCCTGACCTTTGTGGCGAACTTCAACGCGTTTGACCTGATCTACACGGTCAAAGGCGGCTTGGCCGGGCCCAACTACAGCACCGACATTTTGGGCACGCTGTTTTACCGCACCTTCTTCGGTTACCAGTCGCAAGTGGCCAGCGCCACCATGGGGGCCGCCGTGGCCACGCTGATGTTTCTGGTCATCCTGTTGGGGGTAGCAGCCTATCTCCTGGTGGTCCAGCGCCGCTTGCAACGCTACGCCCTGTGAGGACATGATGCAAACATCCCTTTCTTCCGCCAACCTGCGCAGTGCTTCGCCCCGTGCGCACCGCATGCCGCGCGTGGCGCCCAGCCGTGTGTTTGTGCACGTCACGCTGGTCGGCTATTTGGTGCTGGCGCTGGCGCCCATCCTGCTGGTGTTCATGAACTCCTTCAAGAGCCGCGACGCCATCTTCAACAACCCGCTGGCCTTTCCCACAGCCGATACGTTTTCGCTGATTGGCTACAGCAAGGTGCTGGCCAACTCCCACGTGCTGAGCTACTTCAGCAACAGCGCCATCGTGACCGTGGCCTCGCTGTTTTTTATCTTGCTGTTTGGTGCCATGGCGGCCTGGGCCTTGTCGGAGTACCGCTTTGCGGGCAACCGCTGGCTCAAGCTGTTTTTTGCCTTCGGCATCATGGTGCCGATCCGCCTGGGCACGGTGTCCATCCTGCAGATCATGGTGGGCCTGGACCTGGTCAACACCCTCACGGCGCTGGTGCTGGTGTACGTGGCGCAGGGCCTGCCGCTGGCCATCATGATCTTGTCGGAGTTCATGGGGCAGGTGCCCAGCGAACTCAAAGACGCCGCGCGCTGCGACGGCATCAGCGAATTTGGCATCTTCTTCCAGGTGGTGGTGCCGCTGGTGCGCCCGGCCATTGCCACCGTGGCGGTGTTCACCATGGTGCCGATCTGGAACGACCTGTGGTTTCCGCTGATTTTGGCGCCATCGGAACAAACCCAAACCATCACCCTGGGCATTCAGCAGTTTGTGGGCCAGTACGCCACCGACTGGAATGCCGTGTTGGCGTCGCTGTCCATGGCCATCGTGCCGGTGGTGCTGTTGTACGCCTTGTTTTCCCGTCAACTGATTCGCGGCATCACGGCTGGCGCAGTGAAATAACCCGAACCTTTTCAGAGCACTCCTATGGCACGCGTCTCCTTAAAAAACGTATCCAAGTCCTACGGTACCAACCCCATCCTGCACGACATCAGCCTGGACATTGAACACGGCGAACTGGTGGTGCTGGTCGGCCCCAGCGGCTGCGGCAAGTCCACGCTCTTGCGGGTGCTGTGCGGCTTGGAAGACATCAGCAGCGGCGAGCTGCGCATTGGCGATGACGTGGTCAACGACCTGCCACCGGCGCAGCGCGGCATTGCCATGGTGTTCCAGAGTTATGCGCTGTACCCGCACATGAATGTGTACCGCAATATGGCTTTTGGCTTGAAGATCCACGGCGCCAGCAAAGCCGGCATCGACAAAAAGGTGCGCGACGCTGCCAAGGTCTTGCACATCGACCATTTGCTGGAGCGCCTGCCGCGTGAACTGTCGGGCGGGCAGCGCCAGCGCGTGGCCATTGGCCGCGCCATCGTGCGCGAGCCGCGCCTGTTTTTGTTTGACGAACCGCTGTCCAACCTGGACGCCGCCTTGCGCGCCAAAACCCGTATCGAGTTGTCGCGCCTGCACCGCGACCTGGGCGCCACCATGGTGTACGTCACCCACGACCAGATCGAGGCCATGACCCTGGGCGACAAGATCGTGGTTTTGCACGAGGGCCGGGTGCAGCAAGCGGGCACACCACTCACCCTGTACCAGCAACCGGCCAACCGCTTTGTCGCCACCTTCATCGGCTCACCCACCATCAACCTCCTACCGGCGCGGGTGCTGGAGCTGAGTACCCAGGGTGCGCGGGTGCAGCTGGCCAACGGCTGCACGGTGCTGGCCACCGTGGACGTGGGGCCACTGCAGGTGGGCGAATCGGTCGAAGTGGGCCTGCGACCCGAGCACTGCGAGGTGTTGAGCGCGGGAAACGCGCCGGGCGCGATGGATGCCGCCTTTGACGCCGAAATCACCCTGGTGGAGCACCTGGGCGAGTCCAACCTGCTGTACCTCACAACCGATGACGGCCAGGAACTCATCGTGCGCGGCGACGGCAACGCCGCCGTGCGCCTGGGCGACTCGGTCATCGTGCGGGCCGCTCCCGAGGCCCTGTACCTGTTCCGTGCCGACGGCATGGCTTGCCCCCGATTGCGCCCCGGCAATATGCGCTCGGCGCACGCACGATGAGCGCGCAGTTTTTAGTCGGTGTAGACGGCGGTGGCACCAGCACCCGCGCCCGCATCGTCCGCGCCGATGGCGCGCTGGTGGGCGAGGGCCAAGCCGGTGCCTCGGGCCTGGGGCAGGGTGTGACACAGGCCTGGCGCAACATCCAGTTGGCCATTGAACGTGCGGCCCTGGCGGGCGGGCTGGACGGTTTGCGTGCTGTGCGTCCAGACCACTGCAGGGTGGGCATGGGCCTGGCGGGCGCCAACAACGCACTGTGGCTGGCCCAGTTTCTGCAGGCCAACCCGGGCTATACGCAATTGATAGTGGACAGCGATGTGTTCACCGCGCTGCTGGGCGCCCATGCAGGGCGCGCAGGCGCCGTGGTGGTGGCGGGCACCGGCAGCATTGCGCATGCCTTGCAGTCCGATGGCACACGCCGCACTTCGGGTGGCTGGGGCTTTCCCTCGGGGGACGAGGGCAGCGGCGGCGCACTGGGCCTGCGTGCGGTCAATCTGGCGCAGCACGCGCTGGACGGTCGGCGTGCGCCCAGCGCCTTGACCGACGCGGTGCTGGGCGCCACCGGCACCACGCCCGAGGCCCTGCTGCAGTGGTGCTGCAATGCCGGCCAGTTTGAATACGCCACCCTGGCCCCGCTGGTGTTTGACTGCGAAGACCGCGACCCTGCCGCCGCGCAGTTGCTGCGCGAGGCCGTGCAGGCCCTGGAGGACTTGGCCTGGGCGCTGGACCCGCAAGGCACGCTGCCGCTGGCCGTGCGCGGCAGCATCGGCCAGCGCCTGGCGCCGCGTTGGAGCGCCGCCCTGCAAGCGCGTGTGGTGCCGCCCGCGGGCGACGCCATGGACGGCGCCTTGCAACTTTGTTATCAACGTAGGAACCGTTTGTGAACCCCACTTCTATGCGCCCCACTTTTATGTCCCCCACTTTCATGCACACCGAGGCCATGGCCTCTGCCCAACAGGTGGCCGTGCAGTTGGCTGCCGACCAGGACAGGTATGCCGCGCTGGGCGCCGCCCTGCGCGCCCATCCGCCGCACGGCACCGTGACCATCGCCCGGGGCAGCTCGGACCACGCCGCAGGCTATATGGCCTACCTCATCATGGCGCGCAGCGGCCATCTGGTGACCTCCTTGCCCATGTCCTTGCTCACCCTGTACCAGGCGCCGCTGGCCATGGACCAGATGCTGGCCATTTCCATTTCACAGTCGGGCCGCAGCCCCGATCTGGTGGAGCCCATGCAGGTGCTGCACAATGCCGGCGCCACCACCGTGGCCCTGGTGAACGACGCCAGCTCGCCCCTGGCCCAGGCGGTCGGCTGGACCCTGCCCCTGCACGCCGGCCCCGAACATAGCGTGGCTGCCACCAAAAGTTTTATCTGCAGCCTGGTGGCAGGTGCCCGCCTGGCGGCGCACTGGGGCAATCACTATGAGTTCATCGCACGCCTGCACGCCTTGCCCGACGCGCTGCATGAAGCCTGCCAGCAAGACTGGTCCGCCGCCATCGAACCGCTCAAGAACGCCCACAAGCTCATGGTGATTGGCCGCGGCCCGGGACTGGCCATTGCCAACGAGGCGGCCCTCAAGTTCAAGGAAACCTGCGCCATCCAGGCCGAGGCCTTCAGCGGCGCCGAGGTCAAACACGGCCCCATGGCGCTGGTGATTGATGCCTACCCCATGCTGGTGTTCGCCCCGCGCGGCCCCACGCAAAACAGCCTGGTGGCACTGGCGCAAGAGATGCGCGGGCGCGGCGCCCATGTGCTGCTGGCCGCCCCCGCCAACGTGCCCAGCCGCGACCTGACCCTGGCCACCGCCCCCCACGAAGACCTGGACCCCATCACCGCCATCCAGAGTTTTTACCTGCTGGTGGAGGCCGTCGCCCGCGCCCGGGGCCAGGATCCGGACCGGCCACGGCATTTGTCGAAGGTGACGAGCACGCGCTAAACTGGCCCGATGCCCCACTTCGAGACGCTTCTTTTTCACGGCCTGCCCGCTGTGCGCCTACGCGCCACCGACGGCAGCACCGCCACCATCACCCTGCACGGCGCCCATGTGGTGTCGTGGACCGATGCCCAGGGGCTGGAGCGGCTGTACCTCAGCCCCACATCGCGGTTTGAAGCCGGGCAGGCCATACGCGGCGGTGTGCCGGTGATCTTTCCGCAGTTCAGCACGCGTGGCCTCTTGCCGCGCCACGGCTTTGCACGCACCGCGGCGTGGAGCATGGTGGATGCGCCGCAAGCGCCTGCAGACTGCAGCGTCACCCTGCGCCTGCACAGCAGCGCGGACACCCATGCACTGTGGCCGCATGCCTTTGGGTGCGAGCTGACCGTGGCCCTGGAAGACGGCCGTCTGGCCATGCGCCTGGAAGTCCGCAACCTCGGCACCGCGCCCCTGCGCTTTCAGGCCGCGCTGCACACCTACTTGGCGGTGGGCGCCATTGGCTCGGTGCGCCTCTCCGGCTTGCAAAACTGCGTTTTTGAGGACACCACCCAGGCCCATGGGCCGCGTGCAGCCGACCCCCAAGCCGTGCTGCACATCGACGGCACCACCGACCGCATTTACTACGACATGCCCAGCCAACTGGCTCTGCAGTCCGACCACGGTGCGCTGGCATTGGCGCAGCAAGGCTTTTGCGATGTGGTGGTCTGGAACCCCGGCCAGACGGCACCGGGCGCGTTTGCCGACATGCCATCGGATGGGTACCAGCACTTTGTTTGCGTGGAGGCCGCGCAGATTGGGCGGGCTTGTGAATTGGGAGCAGGGGAGTGCTGGGTGGGAGTGCAAACGCTGGGGGTTTGAAGGCTGCCGGTGGTGCGTTGGCTGGGTGCTTTGTTTGCTTTTGCTATGAATTTAAGAGCTGCTTGCGCTTATTCTGCGGGGGCTGGAGGCTGATTTGATGCAAAAATCTTGTTGGTTGACACCTTCGGATAGGAACCCACCTCAAGTGCAAGACGGTCCAGGTTCTGCTCGTTCGACGGCTCGACGATGTGCCGTACAGCTGCTGCCACAGCAGGATCGTCAAACGCCTGCACCCATGCAACCCGTGTTCCCCCATCGGACGGGCTCAGCGTGATGGTCAGCACGAAGTGGGGCTGGGAGAGGTGCCTGACCACCACCCTGGAGTTGGCCACGATCTCGGAAAACTCGGACTCGTTGGCGTAGTCCGCACCGTTGGGCCCATGCATGGTGAACGTCCATGGACCGCCCGGCCTGAATTCAAAGGCGTGAAAGCTGTTCGTGAAACCCTCCGGCCCCCACCAGCGGGCCAGGCGCTGCGGATCGCTGATGGCGGCGAACACGGCCTCTGGAGGTGCAGACAGTTCTCGGGATGTTTGGAAGATGGACATGATTGGCTCCAAGAATTCAAGCTTTGCAGTATGCGGAATTTGGGATCAAAGTTTCTTCCAAGAGTCCTAAAAATATGGAATCGGTATAAAAAATCCAATTTAGTGCATGTATACATTAACTAAATTGCGAATTTTGCTAAACTGTTGGCAATGAAGGTATCAAAAGAAGAGCTCATCGCCGTTCTGTCCCAGTTCAATCCCTGGTGGCGGGGCGAGGCCGTTCCTGACCTGCCCAAGTGGCGGCGCGCCGCGTTTCGGGAATTGCACACCTGGACGACCCATCCCCCCGCACCACGCGCGGTGCTGCTTTCCGGGGCGCGTCAAATCGGGAAAACGACCTTGATGCTTCAGGCGGTTGATTCGGTTCTGCGCGCGGGCACGCCACCCGGCAACGTCCTTTACGCCACTTTCGACCATCCCCTATTGAAGCTTGCCGGCATTGACGCGGTGCTGGACGCATGGCGCGAACGCGAACCCAAGGCCGAGGGCCTGGAGTACCTGTTCCTGGATGAGGCGCAGTTCATCCGGGAGTGGGGCACCTGGGTCAAACTCCAGGTCGATTTCCAAAAAAGTCGGCGCATCGCATTCACCGGCTCCGCAATGCCGCTGGTGGAAGCAGGGCAGGAATCCGGCGTAGGCCGCTGGCACACCATTCGGTTGACCACACTTTCCTTTTACGAATACCTGCAGATCAAGAACCTGACGCTGCCGCCTTTGCCCAAAATCAAGTCCTTGCGCGATCTGTTTGACTGGCCACAGGCCGACTTTTACCGTGTCACCGAATTGGCCGCCCCCTATGTCGGCCACTTTCACGAATACTTGGTGCGTGGTGGCTTTCCACAGACTGCGCAAGTAGAGAGCATCACACAGGCCCAACGCCTGCTGCGCGAGGACATCATCGACAAGGTGCTCAAGCGCGACATGACGGCGCTGTTCGGTGTGCGGCGGGTGTTGGACCTGGAGCACACCTTTCTCTACCTGTGCATGCACGACGGCGGTCTGTTGGACATGGTTGATCTGTGCTCCAACCTGGAAGTCAAACGCGCCACGGCACAAAACTTCATCGAATTGCTGGAGTCCACCCATCTGATATACCGGCTGCCCCCCTTTGGCTATGGCAAGGACGTGCTGCGTGCAAGATTCAAAATCTACCTGGCGGACGCTGCCATTGCGCCCGCGGTCATGCTTAAGGGCAAGAGCATTCTGGAAGACCCCGGCGCGCTCGGCGTGGCCACCGAAACCGCCGTTTTCAAGCACCTTTTTGCGCGGTACTACGCACAGAACGTTCGATTCACCTATTGGCGCGGCAAAAAAGACCGCGAGGTCGATTTGGTTGCCGAGGTGGACGGCCAGATCATCCCGTTCGAAGTCAAGTACCGCGCCCAGCACACCGGTGCGCGCGAACTCAAGGGCTTGGTGGAGCTGTGCGAGCTCAAGAAAATCACGCGTGGCTACGTCGTGACCAAGTCGCTCGATGATTTTGGGCTGATGACCGGAATGCCCCAAAGCGGCGAGACGGCCACACAGATCATGCGCATTCCTGCGCCCTTGCTTTGTTATTGGATGGGTGGGTCGGAATTGAACCAGACGGAAGTTCAGGACTGAATGGCCCCGGTGAGAGAACCAAAGCGCCCCGGTTCGCGCGTTTGCCGATCTGCCCCTGGGCGGCTACCCGCACTTTGTTTGCGTGGGTTGGGGCATTGGCAGGGTGCGTGGCTTGCTTTTGCTATAAATTTAGGAGCTGCTTGCGCTTATTCTGCAGGGGCTGGAGGTTGATTTGATGTTCAGATGGTGCTTGTTGGCGCCCCCGGATGCGGGCTGCCCGGGGTTTTTCGAGAGAGATGGATAGCTTCTCTTGCCCGCTGTTGAACAACGTTGCTACCTGTTGGAAGTGCTTCAGATATTTGCCCCTCACACCCTTGCCCAGTTCATCGCGTTTCAATTCGGGGATATCTTGATCAGCCGTTTTCATGGATGCATTTTTTTTCATATCCCGTAGGCCCAACTCCGTTCCTCGACCTCCATGTGGTCCGTGTCCGCAAAGATCAGTGCCATGGAATCCCCCAAAACGCTGACCGCTTCGTCGAACGATACACCGTGTTTCAGCAAATCGCTCGCAGCCTTTTGATCATCCCATTCAAACTTGAACATGCGAAATGCCTGAAGGGGTTAAGGTAGAACTAACCGGCGTGGCGGCCTTGTCCGCACGTCCAGTTGACTGCCGGGTTGAGGGTGCGGTGTATGACTAGCACCCATATTTCTCTCGGTCTTCTTTTAGTTGCCGCCGGTATAGCCGCGCTACTCCCTTCACGGTGGCAGCATAGAGAAGCCGTGAAATACAGGAACCAATGGCGGCAGATAGTGAAACTACGGAGAGAACGAGATACGGCCAAAAATGAAACCATTGAGGAAGACATTCGGCGTTTTCTTTGGACGCTACAACTGCCAGCACTTGAAGAAGAAACGCGAATACGAGAAGCAGCGCGCCAACTACGTACTGCGCTCGTTGAGCGGATAGTGCGTGGGCGATAGGTTTGCTTATGTCTTGGAATGGACGTGACTGTTTGAAGATTGACTCGGAGGTATTCATGAAATTGCCAATGCAGAAAAATACTGCAGCGACGAAGCCGATTGATGCAGCAGAAAGCGTAACGGCATCTTGTGATGTCATGAGCACCCCCAACGTAGAAATGACCGGAACACCAACACTTGCGGCGAAGCCGCCTCCTGCTGTTGTGGGGCCGTATCGATTGACAAGTTATATCTGCCAGTCGGCATGAAGAACCTCACAGAAAACTTTCTCTCTCGCGAGCAGCGCAGAGAACGAGGAGACATGATTTGCGCCGCAGACAAATAGAACTGGCCATGCGTTAAGGCGCTCAACTCTCTGGAGCCATACCGATTCTCGCTTCTCAAATTGTTCTTTCAGCGCCTTTGCCACATACTCTTCGGACCGCCCATTCAGACGTGCAGAGACGCGAATTTCGTTCTCTTGCTCAATCCCCAATGCGACACGCTCGCGCCGGTTGGGCTCACAAAATGCGTGTGGCAAGCCAAGCTGCTTCGCAATGAGCTGTGGCACGGACGCCGTCACTTTCGCTTCCGCCAAAAACTGTTCGTTCATCTCTTCTGCGATGCCGCGAAGAGCGTGCGTTGAGACAGCCGCCATCAGGACATTGCGAAACGCCTCATCGGCCTCAGGTGAGCATGGCGCTTTCTTGCTCCAAGCGTTCCCCGCACCGTACTGGTAGGTATGACTTGTGCCGATGAGAAACACGCACCCATTCATTGGATATAACGTAATGCAACCGTACGCCTATCTTGGCATTCCAAAGCTAGACGACAAAATAAACCCGAACCCCACCCGTTGCCGCCGAAGTCCCGCAAGCGATAAGGCCCATGCCGTCGGGGTCCTCGATCTATTTCACTAGAAACTGAATTCATTTCCATCCCTTTGAACGGTGTCGCCTATCCTGGCGAAATTTGGTGAATGTCGAGCTCACTTCTTTCGACATTTCATTGGGTCAGAACTATAGCCCAGTGGGCCATGCGCAAGAATTCGCTATCAAATTAAGAGCTGTTCACGCATATAAATAAAGGGCTACAGGCATATTTGGGACTCAATCTCCGGCTAAAGCAGGCGAAACCACCCGCGCGCACAGGCCCTGCCACACCGTGGCACTCCGATCCAAAAATACAATCCCCCCATGCCCTCCACCTCCGACATCCGTATCCGCAGCGTTCGCCCGCTGATTTCCCCCGCCATTCTGGAAGAGGAGTTGCCTCTGTCCCCGAGTGGTGAAGTACAAATTCAACAAAGCCGCCGCGCGGTGGCCGACATCATCATGGGGCGGGATGACCGGCTGCTGGCCATCGTGGGGCCGTGCTCGGTGCACGACCCGGCGGCTGCGCTGGAGTACGCGCGCAAGCTGCAGCCGCTGGCGGTGCACTTGTCCCCAGACCTGCTGGTGGTGATGCGCGTGTATTTCGAGAAGCCCCGCACCGTGGTGGGGTGGAAGGGGCTGATCAACGATCCGGGGCTGGACGGCAGTTTCCAGATCAACAAGGGGCTGCGCCTGGCGCGCAAGCTGCTGCTGGACGTGACCGAGGTGGGGCTGCCCATTGCCACCGAGTTTTTGGACACCACGCTGGGGCAGTACTACGCCGACCTGATTTCCTGGGGCGCCATTGGGGCGCGCACCACCGAGAGCCAGGTGCACCGCGAGCTGGCGTCGGGCTTGTCGATGCCGGTGGGCTTCAAGAACCGCACCGATGGTGATTTGCAGGTGGCGGTGGACGCCATTTTGTCGGCGCAGTACCCGCATTCCTTCCCCTCGCTCACGCACGAAGGTGCGCCCGCCGTGCTCACCACCAGCGGCAACGAGCATGGGCATTTGGTGCTGCGCGGCGGCAGCCGCTCGGGCCCCAACTTTGAAGCGCCCCACATCGCGCAGGCGTTGGCGCTGTTGCAAAAGGCCGGCGCACCCGCCGCCATTCTGGTGGACTGCAGCCACGCCAACAGCGGCAAGCGGTATGAGCGCCAGCCTGAGGTGGCGCATGACGTGGCGCAGCAGATGGCGGCGGGGCAAGCGGCCATCATCGGTGTGATGCTGGAAAGCCATCTGGTCGCCGGCGCGCAAAGCGTGGTGCCGGGGCAACCTCTGCGCTACGGGCAGAGCATTACCGACGGCTGCCTGTCCCTGGAAGACACGGTGCCGGTGCTGGAAGAACTGGCCCAGGCCGTGCGCCAGCGCCGGGCGGCGCGGGCTTAGAGCAGCCCACCGGAACCCCAATTCGCAGGGCTGCGAATGCCCGCTCTCAATACGGGGAAGAGGTCAATGCGCCGGAGATGGCGTCCACGGTGTACCCCGCCAGGCCCGACCAGTCGGACAGGTTGAAAACGGTCTCGGAGTCCGCCAGTTTTTTGATTTCAACGCTTGTCATGGTCAGCGGTTTCCCGGGCGCACACACGGTGGGTGGCGTGAGCGGTCGCACAAAGTAGACCGCGCTTTCGGTGGCGCTGGACGGATTGGTCACCCTGCGCGCGGTGAAGGCGGCATGGGCGCCCTGGTTGCCTTGCACCAGCAAGGCGGTCTCCACGTCCACACCGATGCCACGCGCCGTGACTGAATTGTTTGTGCCCGCTGCAAGAATGCCGCCGGGGCAGCCGAAACCAGAGCTGGGCGCCACCAGCCGCGCCACAAACGTGATCAATCGCCCGATGCGGTCCCGGCTGTCCAGGTGGGAGTCGAGGACCGTGTTGGCCAAGGCAGGCGGCGTTAAAAAGCCGCCTGCCTGGCTTAGGGGGCTGGGGTCCAGTGTCATGGTTTTGTTGAAGGGGTCGGACAAGGCCTGCGCGGAAGTGACCGTGCCTTTGAGCGCCGCAAAGTCGAATTGCCCCAGCACCGCCAGCCCGGCACTGGTGCCGCCTATGGGCACGTTGTTGCGCATCAATGTCCGCAGGGTCTGGTCCAGCTTTGTCCCTTTCCAGTACTTGATGTAGTCGCTCTGGTCGCCGCCGGCAATGAACACCGCGTGGGCCTTGCCGAGCACGGCATTGACGAAGGGGTCGTTGGCGGCGTTGGTGTTGGGAATGACCAGGGTTTCCACCGAACTCAGGCCCAGGGACGCGCCGCCCACCCATTGCGCGGCGATGGTGGTGGAGGTGCTGAAGGCCGCGTCGCTGTAGTAGATATAGGGGTCGTAGGCCTCGGTGCCGGTGGCGCAGAGGACGACAAAACGCCCCCCGGTGCCGGGCTGGATGCCTGCCCGGACGAGCATCCAGCGGAAGGCCTCGTCCACATCGGGGCCACCGCCCATCAACACCAACGAGGGCGTGGACGGGGGCGCGGGCAGGGTGACGCTGGCCTGCGCGTTGCCGGTGACGAAATAGCTGTAGGGCTTGCCCGCTGCAGTGCTGAGGCCAAAGGCGGCTGCAAGCACCAGGCCCGCGCTCCAACGCAGCCAGGCGCGGTGCGAAAGGTGGCGCGTCTTCCGTTCGAGAAAAATGGACAGGTTCATGGCGCAGCGCTCTCCCAAAAAAGCTTCACGGCTGCTGATTACATGCAGAGAGCGAAGCGGGGGAGTGAGCAATGTCAACGGCCGACACGCCCATGGGAAATGAACCCAAATGCTCAGGCGGCGGATACCTCAAACACGCCCAAAGGCTGGGCCTGGCCGTTGAGCAGCACCTCCACCCGGTGAGAGCCGGGGTAGTGCTTGCGCGTGGTCATTTCCGCCAGGGACAGCCGCTTGCCCAGGGGCACCGTGGCACCACCGGCCAGGTCCACGGTTTTGAGCTTGAACACCTTGGCCTTGGCTTGGCCATTGGCCTTGACGTAGTGCACACAAAAATCCACCAATACGCGCTGCGGGGTGGGCAAGGGGTTGTGCACGGCAAAGGCGATGTCTACGCTGCCTCCGATCCTGGCCTGTGCGGGGGTGATGCGGGCGTCGGTGATGGCCACCTGGGCGGCTGCGCCAAAGCCCAGCACCTGCAGTGCCGCGCTCTCGCCGCGTTTCACTGCGGAGCGCAGCGCGTGGCCGACGATCCAGCGGCGTTCGGCACTGGCATCAGCCAGCCAGCGCTGGGCGGTTTCGGCCAGCAGCTCGGGGTGGTCTTTGCCGATGTCGTTGAGGTTGTTGGCCACCGAGCGGCGCACGTACAGCTCGGGGTCGTCCTTGAGCAATTCCAGCAGGGCCAGCACGGGTGCGGGGTCTTTCTGAAAACTGCGCAAACGCGGCGCCCAGGGCAGGCGCGGGCGGCTGCCCTCGGACACCAGGCGGCGCACATGGGGGCTGGGGTCGGTGGCCCAGCGTGCGAGTTGGCGCAGGGTGGCCTCGGGGTGCTGTTCCAGAAACGGGCGGATGCTGAACTCGGCGGTAAAGCGCTGCGTCAGGGCGTGTTGCGCCTGCATGGAAATGTCGAAATGCGCGAGCCCGTAGGCGGACACAAACTGGGTGTGGGGCAAAAAGAGAAACGACGCCAGGCTCTGGCCCATGTCGCGCCCATGTGGCTGGTGCAGCGAGTCCATCAAAATCGTGGCGGCCTGCGCGTAGTCCTCGGGCAGGTACTGGCGCAGGGCCTGGGCAATTTTCTTGCCGCGTGGCATCAGCTCCAGGGCGTCGTAGCCGTCCAGCGCGCTGCGCACAAAGGCCTCGCTCTGGAACGCGGGGTAGACCGCCTGCACCATGGCGGCGATGGCGCGGGGTACATCGGCGCCGAATTGGTTTTTAAGGGGTTCTGCCATGGGTGGGTTTGTGTTGCAGTCGGAGCGTGATAGGAATTGCAGGTGTTTTAGGCCTCTAGCCCCCGTATTCATTGCGTAAGCAGCTATTAAAAGTATAGCAAAAGTAAGGCGCTTGCAGGGTCCGCGTATCCCCGTGGCATGGGCGTGATGCGCGTATCCAGGCTTCCCTGACAATGCAGGGTGTCCCAACCTTCCCCGAATTTTCTATGAAATCCCGTTTTGCCTCCGGCGGCCTGGTCTATTCCACCGACAGCGGGCGCATGTGCCCCACCTGCCGCTTGCCCATCAGCAATTGCAAGTGCAAGGCCGCCCCGGCGCGCCCCGCAGGCGACGGCGTGGTGCGGGTGTCGCGCGAAACCAAGGGCCGCGCCGGCAAGGGCGTGACCCTGGTGCGCGGCGTGCCGCTGGACGACGCGGCACTGGTTGCCCTGGGCAAGCAGCTCAAGGCCCTGTGTGGCTCGGGTGGCACCGTCAAGGACGGCACGATCGAGGTGCAGGGCGACCACTGCGAACGTGTCATGGAAGCGCTCAAGGCGCAGGGTTACACCGTCAAGCGGGCGGGGGGCTAGGCGGTGCAGCCCCAAGACCTGCAGTTGCTGGTGGAGCGCAGCATGCCCTTTGGCAAATACCAGGGCCGTTTGATCGCCGATCTGCCGGGCGACTACCTGAACTGGTTTGCCCGCGAGGGGTTTCCCAAGGGCGAAATAGGCCGTTTGCTGGCCCTGATGCACGAGATCGACCACAACGGCTTGTCGGATCTGCTCAAACCCCTGCGCCACCCCTAACAAAACGCCGATGCAAGGCTTTTCTGCGGCACACTGGGGCCTTGGAAAAGGAGCACAGCGCATGTTCGAATCCGCAGAAATTGGCCACCACATCAGCCGCAAAGACTACAAACAACAGGAGCCGCTGTTGCGCTCCGCCTTGCTGGAGGCTCAGTACGCCTTGCTGGCCCAGGGCAAGACCCCCGTCATCATTCTGGTGAACGGCGTGGACGGTGCGGGCAAGGGTGAAACCGTCAATTTGCTCAATGAGTGGATGGACCCGCGCCATATCCGCACCGAGGTGTTTGGCCCCCCCAACGAAGCGGAGTGCCTGCGCCCGCAGATGTGGCGCTTCTGGCAGGTGTTGCCGACCAAGGGCCATATCGGCGTGCTGTTTGGTTCCTGGTACACCGACCCCATCCTCTCGCAGGTCATGGGCCATGAAAAGCGGGCGCGGTTTGCCCAGCGCCTGGAGCGCATCCGCCAGTTTGAACGCATGCTGGTGGCCGAAGGCGCCATCCTCATCAAACTCTGGTTTCACCTGTCCAAAGCGGCCAGCAAGGCCCGGCTCAAGGCACTGGAGGCCGACCCCAAGACCGCCTGGCGTGTCACCTCCGACGACTGGGCCCACCTGAAACACTACGACGAGTTTGTGCAGGTCTCCGAAAAGGCCCTGCGCAAAACCAGCACCGGCGAAGCACCCTGGCTGGTGGTGGACGGGCAAGACCCGGCCTACCGCGCGCTCACCGTGGGCAACTACCTGCTGGAGGCCCTCCAGGCCCGGCTGGCGGGCGCTGCACCGGTGGTGCCGGTGGCGGCCCCTGTGGCCAAACCGCCCCTGGACGGGCGGGGCTTGCTGGGCACTTTTGACTACAGCCGTGCGCTCAAGCCCAAAACCTATGACAAGCGCCTGGAACTGCTGCAGGGCCGACTCAACCAGCTCACCCGCGACCCCCGCATGGCCCAGCGTTCGCTGGTCATTGTGTTTGAAGGCATGGACGCTGCCGGCAAGGGCAGCACGCTGCGGCGCATGACCCATGCCATCGATGCCCGCCACTACCGCGTGGTCCCGGTGGCCGCCCCCAGCGACGAAGAGCGTGCCCAACCCTACCTGTGGCGCTTCTGGCGGCATGTCCCCCCACAGGGGAAAACCGTGATGTTTGACCGCTCCTGGTACGGGCGTGTGCTGGTGGAACGGGTGGAGGGTTATTGCACACCGGACGAATGGATGCGCGCCTTTGATGAAATCAACGATTTTGAAGAGCAACTGGTGCAGGGCGGGGCGGTGGTGGTCAAGTTCTGGCTGGCCATCACCCAGGACGAGCAGTTGCGCCGCTTCAAGGATCGCCAAGCTACGGCCCACAAAAACTTCAAGATCACGGAAGACGACTGGCGCAACCGGGAGAAATGGCCCTTGTACGAACACGCGGTGCACGACATGATTGACCGCACCTCGACCGACGTGGCGCCCTGGCATGTGGTGGCCTCCAACGACAAGCTGTTCTCCCGCATCGAAGCCCTGACGCGGGTGTGCGAGCGTCTGGAGCAGGCCCTGGACAGCGGCGTATGAAGGGCGCGCTTGCGGCCGAAAATCCTTAGACGCAGGTGCCGGCCGTTGTTTTGGCGGAGCTGGCCTTTCCGGTTGCGCTCACTGTCACCACCCGCTCTTGTGCCCCGACCGTGGGGCTATAGCGGCACACGGTGAGCGTGGCCTGGGTGGTTCCCACACCCACCGGGTCAAAGTTGATGGCGCCAACGGTGCCATTGATTTTGTAGCCGCTGGGCGCACCCGCGTCCTTGAACAAGACTTCAGTGGCGGTGCGCATGATCCAGCCCTGCTCCCAGCCCCCGCTGCTGGCGCAGCTTGCCGCGTCGGCCGACATGCACAGGGTCACAACCGCATTGCGCTTGATCGCTTCCGACCGCGCCACGGCGGCAAAAGACACCAGGCGATTGGCTGCGTCTTTCAACCTCGAACTCAGCGCAATGTCTGAAAAGGTAGGCGCTGCCAAACCCATCAACAGAGCCAAAATGGCAACCGTGGTCATGAGTTCCGTCAGGGTGAATCCGCGCTCCACCCTGGCTTTCGGCGGCGTACACCAAGGGGTGGGTATCATTTTTGGATATACCAGTAAGACTTGACTTTGGCGGAAGGCGGCGTTGACGAGGGCGGGTTGAGCTTGCTGGCCTCCAAGGGGCCGGTGCCACCGATGACAAATGGAACAACGGTGCCGTCATCCAGCTTGACCTTGCCCACCACCGGTGACGGTGGCAAGCCCCCTGCGGCCAGGGTGGTAAATGGCGATTCACCGCAGGCCTTGGTGGAGGAGCCCCCGGTCTTGAAGTTCAGGGCATAGGCTCTGGCGGTGCCGAGATTGGCCGAGCAGCTGTTGGCGGCTGCATCGGTGGGTTCATGGGTGCTGAAGTACACCGTGCCAAAGGCCGCAATGGACGCTGTGACCACCTGCTCGTAGTCACGCAGCGGGTAGGCATAGATTTTCTTGGCTGCCTGCTCGGTGGTCAGGCAGGTGCCCATGGCGCTGGTTTGCGCGGCAATGGTTTTGCACAAGACATCATTGCTATTGCAATTGTTTCCATTGCTCGCATTCAGCAACCAATTGGCATCCGTGGGTTTGTCCTGCACCACGAAAAAATAATTGTTGATCACGGTGCTGGGTTTGTTCACCGGCTGCTCACGGTTGCCGGAGCCGATCAGCAGGTAGTGAATTTCGCCGTCCACCACGATGTCGGGGCCGTACAGGAACTTGCGATTCGCCGGTGACGTGCAATTGGTGCCGTAGGCCTCTGCCCCGCTGGTGGCGGCAATGGCGGAATTGCTGGCCAGGGTGTTGCACCCGAGCATGGCCACCCGTGTCATCGTCCAGTTGGCCGGTGCGGTGCTGCCGATGGGGGTGTTGGCGGTTGCGCCGGAAATACGGTAGATGTCACCCCCTACGTCCGCCGCGTACCCGTAAGTGGCCATGCCGCTGGCGTCCTGGAGCATCTGGATATCGCCCACGACCCCTCGGTAGGTTTTGAATGTTTTCAGCCGCTCGCCCGTATCGGCATCCAGAATGTAGATTCTGTTGCCCGTCAGCCCCGTGGGCTGCACTATGGCGCTGCTCGTCGTGCCGCTGGCGGGGGTTGTGCAGGTGAATGTAGTGGGGTCTTCGCAGGCGGCGTCATAGCCGCCGCCCATGATCAACAAGGGGGAGTCACCCGACCCATAACCGGAGGCCTTGAACACGGTGGGTGCCGCCCAGGTCTGCCCAATCTGCTCAAAGTCGGTCGTGCAGCCAGCGCTGTCGCATCCCTTTTTCCATTTGGCAGTCACCGCCAGCGTCGTCCGGTCAATCGCAAAGGCATACAGAGCCCGGCCACCCCGGCGCATGGAGGCATAAATCCAGGCCGGCTTGGTGGTGTCGGCCATGTCGATATACCCCGTCACCGGGCCATCCATGCCGTAGTCTTTGTTGTTGGCGCTGCCAACCACCGCCGGGCTGTTGACCTCTGGCGTGTTGTCGTACCGGCGTTGTATCTTGGAATAAAACTCCGGGGGCACAAAAGCCCACAGTTCGGAACCAGGGGTCACCGTGCCGATGTTCGCAGTTTGGTTGCCGTTGATGGCTCTTAAGACGCCGTCATTTCCGCCATAAAAAACCACCACCTTCGGAGTGGCATCGCTGCCAAAGTTAATGGCAATCGGGCGGGAGTGCACCACGTCGCCGTGGGCCGACGGCCGCATGTCGGTGCTGGTGATGGGCGTGGTGCCGATCGTGGCGGGTGGCTCCGCGCCGAGCCCGGTTGTGGGACCGTTATTGAAGCCCCGTTGCCAGTCTTTGAGTGGCGAAGTGGATGCGGTGAAGTTGATCAGCGCGGTGCAGGCCCCTGCTTCGCAGGTGTACATGGTGCGATTTGTGGGATTGGCTGCGCGCAACTTGTAGGCCTGGCCTCCTTTTTCAACCATATTGCCGTCCGGGGTGTTGGAACGCGGGTCTTTGCCCTGGCAATTGGGTTCTACATAGCTGGCCCAATATTCGTCCGGTGCATCCAATCCAGGGGTCCAGAAACTGCGTGCGCACTCGGCAATAAAGTCGGAGCCACTTGCCGATATGGCGGCTGCGCTATCGGCGTCGAGCAATCGGAAGGTGTTGTTGAGGTACCCCATCTTGTACTGCTTCAGATTGCCGACCCAGCGGGGCAGCGAATCCGGGTCGGGCCGGAACATGCCCACAAACACCTGGTTCAGGTAGGTGCCCTGGGTGTTGACGCTCACGGGCAAACTCACGGCGGCAAAAACCGAATTGACGGACTGGACCTCACTGATGATGGTTTCAAACGCATCCGTGATCGTGGCGGTGTTCGATGTTTCAAAATATTTGCCCCCACCATAGGCAGCCATGCTGCGCATGACCCAGGCGTAAGAGGCGTCGCACAACGCGGGGGTGACCGATTTGTCGATCAGGCCAATGGTGTAGGTCTTGATGTCCTGGTCTTTCATGTACCGGGTCCATTCGTCCGCGTACCAGCCCTCTTTCACCGTGGAGTCGGTGGTGCTGAGGGCCTGGCCTGCACTGGTCTTACAGGAGGTGGTTTTGTCACTCTGCGTGATTTTGATGTGGGTGGTTTCCAAGGCGGTAGCCGCCGGACTGGCGTTGACCCCGGTGGTGGCGAAGGTGCCGCTCAAGGCGCTCCAGGGGTTGCTGCCGCCATCTTTGGGCATGGTGGCGTTGTTGCCAAAGTTGTTCCCGACAAAAGCGACAAAGTATTTGGAGCAACCCACGGGCGGTTGGATGCTCGCGTAGTCGGTCCCGGAAAAACCGGTCTTCCCATGCAGATACGCCCAGGCTTCCTGCATGCTGGTGGCCGGGCCGGGTGAAGCGTTGTCGGCGAGGATGCGGATGCCTGAGCCGGAGTTGCTGCTTTTCCAGCTCTTGATAAAGGTGAGCAGGGCCACTTTGGTGCTGAGCGTCAACGGTGTCACCGGGTACAGCAGGCAGCCGCCGTCGGACTGGGTGCCCGAGCAGTCATTGCCGTTGTAGTCTTTGACTTGGGCGCCCTTCCACGCCATGATGCCAATTTTGATTTTGGCCGTGGCGGTGACCGACATGGCCTGAATGACATTGAAAATGGCGCACTGTTCCACGCCACCGGTTTTGCCGCTGAGTGCGGTGGCGGTGGCGGCGCCAGTGGCAGCGGTTTCCTCGGATGGCGTGCCCAGCGAGCACAGTTCCGGGGAACTGGCGTTAAAGCCCGCCCCGTTGTCCCACACGAACAGCAATACCGGCGCATTGGTGTCGGTGGTTGCCGTGGTGGGGGTGGAAAAAAGGTCGATGTCTTCCGCCTGGACCGGCATTGCCAAGCACCCCAAAAGCACCGATACACCCCACACGAATAAACGCTTGACGCTGATCGAACGTAGCGTTGCGCGATCCTGATCGTTGTGCATGATTGACTCGCTTTCTGATGACAAGCTCACGGGCAAACCAAAGGCTTTTGCGTCTCCGACAAGGCAATACGCACGCCTTGATGGATCTCGATGGACGTGCCACTGAGTGCGTCGGTGACGGTGGCAACAAGCTCCCACAAGGTGTTGTAGTAAGTGGCGCTGACGGTGAACCCCGCGCCGCCCAGCGAGGCGCTGCTGCCACCGCTGACGCCACTGCCGGTCATTGTGGTGGATTGCACGCAGGCTGGCACGGCAATCGAAATGGTGTAGTCAGCGGTGGTGTCATTGTTGATATCCAGCGTGAAGCTGGTGGCCGCTGTGGGCAAGGTGGTAAAGCCGGTGTCCAGCACCGTGCTGATGGTTTGTTCAATGCCCTTGTTGGCTGCGGCAATGGCCTCGTCGCGAAACTGCATATTGCCCACCGACTTGGCGTTGGTGGTGCTGAGCGTGAAGGTGGTGGTGACCAGGATGCTGATCAGCAGCAGCATGATCATTCCGACAATCAGCGTAATGCCCCGCTGACCTCTGCGGCTGGCATGCATGCGGTGGCGGTGCAATGCGGTCATGGGGTCTCCCTTCGCGAAGACACATTGTTCAGGCGCACCGTCAGCTGGAACACATGGCGCTGAAAGCCGTCGCCAAACGGGCCCAACAGGGTGCTGCCCAGGGCATATTTTTTGGTATCGGTATAGCCCGGCGTTGCTTCCTTGCTGCGCGCCAGCACATATATTTTGGCGGCGACGGTATTGACCAGCTGTGCGGAGGTGCATCCACCTGCGCCGGTACAGTGCACAAAGGGGAGTTCCGGGACACCATCCCCGCGGTTGCTCGGGGTGGTGTTCAAATCGGCGTTGATGGTATTGACCGTGCAACTGGCTGGGTCTACTTTGGCGGGGGCGGCCGTGTAGTCGACCGGCGTGGCGCAGCGGCTCTGCGCATCCAGTCCCAGTTCCACCGCAAATCCCTGGATGCCCTCGATCAGCGCGGTCGGCGGGGTGTGGGCCGGTGTGTTGCTAGCGTTCAGGTCAAAGTTGGATCGCATCAAGGTTGGTATACCGTCGCCAGCCGTGGTGGCGTAGTTGCGGATGTAATAGATATTGGAGATGAACTTGCGCTTCTCGGCCAGGCTGGTGCAGTTCCTGAGCTTCAGCGTGAACCCGGCAACGCCGAGCACCAAACGATTGTTGGCGGCAATCTCGGTGTCGCACAGGGACCTCTGCAAATACACTTTGGCGGCGTTGTCGGCCTCGCAGTTGCCCACACCGGTGGCGCAATTGTTGGTGCGGCGAACCACCAGCACGTCGGTATTGGCCTGCTTGTTCGTCACGATGTCGGTGCAGCCTGTTGGCGCTGCACCGAACACCTGCACCGGTAGTCCAATCAGTGCATTTTGGTAGGCAGTGTTCCAGTTGGCTGCATTGAAGGCAAGGCAGGGGTCGGGTGCGCTGGCAGGTGTGTCTGCAGGCGCCGTGGTGGCAATCAGGTCGTCAAACTGGGGAACATAGCCGCCCCAGTAGCCTGCATGGGCAATGTCTTCGGCCAGGAGGTCAATGGCAAATCGCCCGTTTTCAATCAAACCATTGGTTTTGGCCATCTCTGTGTTGGTGCGGCTCACATTGGCATACATGCTGGCCATGCCCGCTATCACGACCAATCCCAGCGCCACCGACACCAGCAATTCCACCAGCGTGAACCCGGCAGACCGGCGCTTGCGTGCGCCTACAGAGGGGAGGGGGGGAGTTGGCATAGTCAACTCAGGGAATCAATGCGGATGACCGTGGTCACGGTGCGCCGGCACAGTTCGGACCCGTCGCACGCGCCGCCGTTGCTGGTGCGGTATTGCCCCGAACCGCAAGACAGGCTGCTGGCTGGCGCCACCAGCGGCACCATGCCTTGCCAGGCCACGGTGACCATGTATTCGTTGGGGTTTGTCAATTGCTCAATACATCCGCGCCCGCCTATCACCGAACCCATCTTGTTGGTATCGTCTAGCTCAGCGGCCCCTTGCAGGGCCTGGCACCATTCGGCCAGGTCCACCTGTGCCAGTGTGGATGTGCCGGTCGTGCTCGGGCATGTCATGCCAGACCCCAGCGCCGAGGTGGTGACATAGGCGCTGGCCAATGCGCGGTTGATGGCTAAGCGGTTTCCCATGTCCTTGACCAGCAACAGCGCCTGCGCGCGCTGGTACGACTCCATCTCGGTCACCTGAAGGTTGACCTGCAGCTTGGCCAGGCCGATCAGCCCGAAAGACAGGATGGCCACGGTCACCATCACTTCCAGCATGGTGACGCCCCGTGGCCCAGCGCCGCCGCGCCATGGAGCAGCCTTGGACCAACGTGGCATGGATGGGGGCTTGGCTACCATTTGTCCGCCGGGGTTTTGACGCCATCGCTGTTGAGCGTCAGATTGCCATCGCTGAGCTGTGCGCCGGTCGCTGTGAAGGTAATGGTGTAGCTGGGGATGGTGCCGGTGCCTACGGTCACGTCATAGGTGTATTTTCCATTTAACTCAGAGGGCAGGGCGTACCCACTGGTCTCAAGTTGCGCCTTGGTCGCGTACGCGCGGTTGGCCACCAAAAATTGGGGCTGCCGGTTCGCGATGTCGAGCATCTGCGCTTTGGCAATCGCCCGGTTCGATTTGATGATGTAGGCGTTGTAAGACGGGATGGCGATGGCGGAAAGAATGCCAACAATTGCAACGGTAATCATCAACTCGATGAGGGTAAAACCGCGAATTTTTCTCATATTCACCCGCCTTTGAAAAATATTCAACTGGAATAAATATGCCCGTGCTCTCGGGCGTCCCGATCCACACTATGAACCATACACAACTTCTAACTGACCAGGGGGTTATTTTTGATGTGCTTCGCCAGCGGTGTCTATCAGCGGATGAGTGGTCAGTTGGGCTCTGCCGCCCACAACCTGGCCCCTGAAGCGTCCAGATGCGTCAGGTACACCCGCACTTCAAATTCCAGCTGGTGGTAGGCGGGCTCCATATAGGTGCAGAGCTGGTAAAAGGCCTTGTCATGGGCGCGTTCGCGCACATGGGCCAGTTCGTGCACCACGATCATTTTCAGAAACTCGGGTGGGGTGTCCCGAAACAGGGTGGCAATGCGGATCTCGCGCTTGGCCTTGAGCTTGGAGCCCTGCACGCGTGAAATGGTGGTGTGGGTGCCCAGCGCGTGGTGCACCACATGCAGCTTGCTGTCAAAAGCCACCTTGTTCACCGGGTCGGCACCGCGCAGGTATTCCTGTTTCAGGTCTTGTACATAGTCGTACAGCGCCCGGTCGGTGCGCACCGTGTGGGCTTGGGGGTATCTTTTGCCCAGCCATTCCCCCAAACGCCCCCGCTCCAGCATGGCACCGATCTGTGCCACGGTGTCGTCCGGGTAGCCCTGCAGAAATTTGAGCGGTGCAGTTGCTATAGGTTTCATAGCTGCTTACGCAGTATCCACGGGGGCTGGAGGCATATTTGGCTTAAATTTCTCGTCTTAGGGCGGGGAACAGGATGATGTCGCGGATGCTGGCGCTGTCGGTCAGCAGCATCATCAAGCGGTCAATGCCAATGCCGCAGCCACCGGTGGGGGGCATACCGTATTCCAGGGCGCGCACAAAGTCGTGGTCGAAGTACATGGCTTCGTCGTCGCCGTTGTCCTTTGCCGCCACCTGGGAGTGGAAGCGCGCGGCCTGGTCTTCGGCATCGTTCAACTCGGAGAAGCCATTGCCGAACTCGCGCCCGGTGATGTAGAGCTCAAAACGTTCGGTCACGCCGGGGTTGGAGTCGCTGGCGCGCGCCAGCGGAGAAATTTCCACCGGGTGCTCGCAGATGAAGGTGGGCTGCCAGAGCTTTTCTTCCACGGTTTCTTCAAAATACATGACCTGCAGGCTGGCCAGGCTGCGGGTGGAGAGCTGGTGCTTGGCTTCGGTCAGGCCCAGCTTGCGCAGGGCGGCCAGCAGCCAGGCTTCGTCAAACACACTGTCGCCAGCCTCGGTGTATTTCTGGATGGCCTGCACAATGGTCAGGCGCTCGAAGGGCTGGGACAGGTCCACCGGTTTGCCGCCATAGCTGAGCTGCAGGGTGTCCACGGCTTTCAAGGCTGCGTCGCGCACCAGGGACTCGGTAAAAGTCATCAGGTCCTGGTAGTTCCAGTAGGCCGCGTAGAACTCCATCATGGTGAACTCGGGGTTGTGGCGCACCGAGATGCCTTCGTTGCGGAAGTTGCGGTTGATTTCGAACACCCGGTCAAAGCCGCCGACGATCAGGCGCTTGAGGTACAGCTCGGGCGCGATGCGCAAAAACATCTGCTGGTCCAGCGCATTGTGGTGCGTGGTGAAGGGCTTGGCGTTGGCGCCGCCGGGAATCGGGTGCAGCATGGGCGTTTCCACTTCCAGAAAGCCGTGGTGCACCATGAACTCGCGCAGGCCGCTGACGGCCTTGCTGCGGGCCACAAAACGCTTGCGCGAGGTTTCGTCCGTCATCAGGTCGATGTAGCGCTGGCGGTACTTCACTTCCTGGTCGTGGATGCCGTGGAACTTGTCGGGCATGGGGCGCAGGCTTTTGGTCAACAGGCGCACGCTGGTGGCGTGGATGGACAGCTCGCCCGTCTTGGTCTTGAACACCGTGCCCTCGGCGGCCACGATGTCGCCCAGGTCCCAATGTTTAAAGGCTGCATACACCTCTGCGCCAATGTCCTCGCCCTTGACGTACACCTGGATGCGCCCGCCCGAGGGGCCAAACGAGGCGTCCTGCAGGGTGCAGAAGCTGGCCTTGCCCATCACCCGCTTGAGCATCATGCGCCCGGCAACCTTGACGCTGGCGGCGACTTCGACCAGTTCTTCGGTCGACCGGTGCTCATGGCTGGCAAACAGCTCGGCGGCCTTGTGGCTGGGCTGAAAATCATTGGGAAAGGCCACACCCTTGCCATCGGACTGCTGCTGGCGGATCGCTTTGAGTTTTTCGCGGCGCTCCAAAATCAGTTGATTTTCGTCTTGGGCGGGGGCGGCGGGGGTGAGTTGGTCGGACATGGATGCGATGGAGGGGGTCGGTGGGCCACAAAAAAGTGGTGGCTATTGAGAAATCATAAGGAGCGCGAAAGGGTAGATTCTAAGAGGGGCGCTACGGCTATGATGTGCTGGCCCCAATTTTTGAACACCATGCTCTACCAAATCGTCTCACTTTTGCTCGAAGTTGCTGCGGGTTTGCTCACGGGAACCTGCCTTTTGCGCCTGTACATGCAGCACCAGCGCATTCCCATGTCCACCCGCTCGGGTAACCCCATAGGCAAGTTCATTTTTGCCCTGACCGACTGGTTGGTGCTGCCGCTGCGCCGGGTGGTGCCTGCTGTGGGAAGCTGGGACATGGCCAGTCTGCTGGCGGCATTTTTGCTGCAACTGGCGCAGTTCATGATCTTGTGGCTGCTGTTGGGCGGCGGGGCCAGTCTGCTGTCGGTCGCGGTATTGGCCGTCTTTGGTGTGGTGCGCATCGTCATCTCCGGCCTGACGGGCTTGGTGATCGTGTACGCCGTGTTGTCCTGGGTGCAAACCCGGTCCTACCTTTCGGAACTGATGGACCGTTTGGTCGCACCCGTGCTCACACCCATACGGCGTGTGGTGCCCCTGGTCGGCGGTGTCGATTTGTCGCCCTTGGCGTTGCTGGTGCTGCTGCAGATCGCTGCGATCGTGCTGGGCTCGGTGCAGGCGGCGGCGCTGGGCGCCGTTTCAGGCTAACTTAAATGACGGCGTCCGCAGGCTGGCGCTGCAGCATGGCCAGGGTGTCGGCCACCGTCTTGCGCAACTCGCGCCGGTCGCAAATGAAGTCAATCGCACCCTTGGTCTGCAAAAACTCGGCGCGCTGAAAACCTTCCGGCAGGGTGACCCGTACGGTGGATTCGATCACACGCGGACCGGCAAAACCGATCAGGGCCTTGGGTTCGGCAATCACCACGTCGCCCAAAAACGCAAAACCGGCGCTCACGCCGCCCATGGTCGGGTCGGTCAGCACGCTGATATAGGGCAGGCCTTTTTTGGCCAGCAGCGTCAGCGCGGCATTGGTTTTGGCCATTTGCATCAGGCTCAAGAGCCCTTCCTGCATGCGGGCGCCGCCGGTGGCAGTAAAGCACACAAACGGCACTTTTTGTTCGATGGCGGTTTCTACGCCGCGCACAAATCGCTCTCCTACCACCGAACCCATGCTCCCGCCCATGAATTCGAATTCAAAGCAGGCAGCCACCAGGCTCATGCCGTGCACCGCGCCGCCCATGACCACCAGGGCATCGGTCTCGCCGGTGTTCTCCAGGGCTTCTTTCAGGCGCTCGGTGTATTTGCGGCTGTCCTTGAACTTGAGGGCATCTACGGGGAGCACCTCCTGACCGACCTCGAAGCGCCCCTCGTTGTCCAGGAATACGTCGAGCCGCGCCCGCGCACCAATGCGGTGGTGGTGGCTGCAACTGGGGCAGACGTTCTGGTTTTGCTCCAGGTCCGTCTTGTACAGCACCGTTTCGCAGCTTGGGCATTTGATCCACAAGCCCTCCGGCACGCTGCGCCGGTCCGCAGGTGCGGTTTGCAGAATCTTGGGGGGCAAAAGTTTTTCAAGCCAGCTCATGGTGGGTTCCTCATGGGTGGGGGACCGGTGGCTGCACAGTAGCGCAGCCACGGAAGGTCCCGCAAAGTTGCAGTTCAAGGGGGCGATTATGAATCCAAAGCGGTTCGGACTTCCTGCAGGAAGCTTTGCGCGGTGGGCGCCACCTGGTCACGCGGCTGGTTTTCAATCAGCTGAATGATTTTGCTTCCAATCACCACGGCATCGGCCACGCGGGCAATGGTGCGGGCGGTAGCCGCATCGCGAATGCCAAATCCCACGCCCACGGGCACCCGGATATGCTGGCGAATACGGGGCAGCATGGCTTCCACCGCATCGGTATCCAGCGCGCCGGACCCGGTAACACCTTTGAGCGACACGTAGTACACATAGCCGCTGGCCACCCGGGCCACCTGCTGCATGCGGGCGGAGGTAGAGGTGGGGGCCAGCAAAAAGATCAGGTCCATGCCGTGCGCGCGCAGTTCAGCGGCAAAAGTTTCGCATTCCTCGGGCGGGTAGTCCACGATCAGCACTCCGTCCACCCCTGCGGCAGCTGCGTCCTGCACAAAGGCGCTGCCGGGGGTGTTTGCGGAACCGTGGATCTGGTCGTAGCGCTCCACCGGATTGGCGTAGCCCATCAAGACAATGGGGGTGCTGGTGTTGGTTTGCCGGAATTCCCGCACCATGGCCAAAATTTGGACCAGGCCAATGCCAAAGGACAGGGCTTTGTCGCCCGCCTTCTGGATCACCGGGCCATCGGCGCTCGGGTCAGAAAATGGAACGCCCAGCTCAATCACGTCCGCGCCGCCCGCCACCATGGCGTGCATCAGCTCGGGCGTGACGTCGGCATAGGGGAAACCTGCCGTTACAAACGGAATCAGGGCTTTGCGGTTTTGTGCCTTCAGCGTAGCGAAGGTAGCGGTGATGCGGTTCATGCTGCACCTCCTTGTTTTACCAGCTGTACAGTTTGTTCACCGCCTTTGACCGATTGCCCGGTGCAACTGGGGCGGCAGAAAAAGTCGGCGTTGCTCAGGTCGGCCACCGTGCCAATGTCCTTGTCACCGCGTCCCGACAGATTGACCAGAACCGATTGGTCGGGTCGCATGGTTTTGGCCAGTTGCATGCCGTAGGCCACCGCGTGGCTGGACTCCAGGGCCGGGATGATGCCTTCTGTGCGGCACAGGTAGTGGAAAGCTTCCAGTGCCTCTTGGTCGGTGATGCCCACGTATTCGGCACGGCCAATGTCGTTCAGGAAGGCATGCTCCGGGCCGACGCCGGGGTAGTCCAGGCCGGCGCTGATGCTGTGCGTCTCGGTGACCTGGCCGTTGTCGTCCTGCAGCACATAGGTGCGGTTGCCGTGCAACACGCCCGGGCTGCCGCGCTGGATGGAGGCGGAATGCTTGCCACTGTCCATGCCTTCGCCTGCCGCTTCCACGCCAATCAGGCGCGTGGCTTCGTGCGGGATGTAGGGGTAAAAGATGCCCATGGCGTTGGAGCCACCGCCCACGCAAGCCACCACGGCATCGGGTTGCCCGCCCTTGGCACCGGCGCGGGCCAGCATGTCAGGCATTTGCACCAGGCATTCGTTGCCAATCACGCTCTGGAAATCGCGCACCATCATGGGGTAGGGGTGGGGGCCTGCCACCGTGCCGATGATGTAGAAGGTGTTGTCCACATTGGCCACCCAGTCGCGCATGGCTTCGTTCAAGGCGTCTTTCAGCGTTTTGCTGCCGCTTTCCACCGGCACCACGGTGGCGCCCAGCAGCTTCATGCGGTAGACATTGGGGCTCTGGCGCTTCACATCTTCGCTGCCCATGTAGACCACACATTCCAGGCCGTAGCGGGCGCAGATGGTGGCGGTGGCCACACCGTGCTGGCCGGCGCCGGTTTCGGCAATCACGCGTGGCTTGCCCATGCGTTTGGCAAGCATGGCCTGGCCGATGGTGTTGTTGATCTTGTGCGCGCCGGTGTGGTTGAGGTCTTCGCGCTTGAGGAAGATTTGCGCCCCACCCATCTCACGGCTCATGCGGGCCGCGTGGTACACGGGAGAAGGGCGGCCCACAAAATGCGCCAGTTCGTACTGGAACTCGGCGACAAAGGCCGGGTCGTGCTGGTACCGGGTGTAGGCGTCTTTCAGCTCGTTGATGGCGTGGGTCAGGGTTTCGGAGGCGAAGCTGCCCCCGTATTTCCCAAAGTGGCCACTCGGGTCCGGTTGTTGGTAGGCGAACATGATTTTCCCAATCAAAGTTTGAAGGCAGCGCGGGCACTGGGTGCAACGGTCTGTCCCGCAAGGTTAGTCAGTTGAGGACAGTGTTTGCGCATTGCGCCACGGTCTGTCCCGCAGATTTAGTCAGTTGAGGACAGAGCTTGCGCCTTGCGCTGCGGTCTGTCCCGCAAGTTATCAGGTTTGCCGGTCGGCGGCGCGTACGGCGGCGACAAACTGTTTGATTTTTTCGGGGTCCTTGATGCCTTTTAAAGGCTTGCCGTGGGCATCCACGGCCTCGACCCCCGAGCTCACATCGACGGCCAGCGTTTTACAGCGTGGACGTACCAGCGTGACCCCATCGGCCACGTTTGCAGCAGTGAGTCCACCACTCAAGACGAGGTGAGCGTTGACGCTTGGAGGAAGAAGTGACCAATTGAATGCCTTGCCGCCACCGCCAAATCCCTCGACATGGGCGTCGAGCAGGATGGCTTGGGCGTTTGAATAATCCTGGGCGTATTTTACAAGGTCAAAATCCAGTCCGGCGTCGCCCAGCGGAATGCGGGCCGCACGCAGATAAGGGCGTGCACCGCCATGGGTGGCAAGCAGGCATTGTTCTGGTGTCTCATCACCATGAAATTGGGCTGTAGCCCCCGCAATCATTGCGCAAGCAGCTATGATTTCTGTAGCGTATGCATTCACGAACAATAGCACTGGGGTGACGAATGGAGGCAAGCGCCGGGCCAGTTCGGCGGCGCGGACCGGGGTCACGTGGCGCGGACTCTTGTCGTACAGCACAAAGCCAATGGCATCGGCTCCGGCGTCAACTGCCGCATCTACATCTTGCTCGCGGGTGAGGCCGCAAATTTTGATTCGGGTTCTAGGGAATGGGGAGAGTGCGTCGCTGGGCCGCTCCAAGGCGGACTGAACCTCCTCAGGGGGCAGCGTAGCGAACGAAGTCGCATGCGTGGGGGCAATATTCTTCATGGCAGGCCATCATACGCAGGCGTGCGGTCCGGCATGCCCCAATGGGCATCGTAGCGGGGGCCCAGAAAATACAGACCATCGGGCGAAAAGGTGGGTGCGGCGGCTTTGCGATCGCGGGCCGCCAACACCTCCAGCATCCACTGTGGCGGCTTTTTACCCTGGCCGATGTGCACCAGGCAGCCCATGATGTTGCGGATCATGTGGTGCAAAAACGCATTGGCTTCGAATTCGATGCGCCAATAGGCACCGCGTTGGCTGATATCGATGGTCAGCATGGTCTTCACCGGGCTCAGCGCCTGGCACTGCGAGGCGCGAAACGAGGTGAAGTCGTGTTCACCCAGCAAATACGCGGCCGCCTGGCGCAGTGCATTTCCATCCAGGGGACGGAAACTCCAGCCGACTCGGCCGGTTTCCACGCTGGGGCGTACCGGCGACTCCAGCAGGACATAGGCGTAGCGCCGGGATGTGGCACAGGCGCGGCAATGGAAGGCGTCCGGGGTCGGCATGGCCCATTGCACCGCGATGTCACGCGGCAAACAGGCGTTGGTGCCGCGCACCCAGGAGTGGATGTCGCGGTCCAGGTCGGTATCGAAATGCGCCACCTGCATCAGTGCATGCACTCCGGCGTCGGTCCGTCCCGCGCAGACCGTGGAGACACGTTGCGCCGCGAGTTTTCCGAGTGCGGCTTCCAGATGGTCCTGAATGGTTTGACCAGAAGACTGGCTCTGCCAGCCCTGGTAGGCCTGACCGTTGTAGCTGATACCTAGCGCTATCCTCACCGCAATGCCAAACCTTCGTTAACTACCAAAACCCGCCAGAACGGGCTTAGCTGAGGTTGGCCAAAGCGCGCTGGGCCTTGGCACGCATTTCACCGCTGGCTTCTGCCACCACCTCTTCAATCAGCGCGCGTGCGCCATCTTCGTCTCCAATGGAAACAAATTCGTCGGCCAGTGCCAGCTTGGTCTCCAGCGGGTCTTCATTCTCGCTGGAGGGCGCTTCGGTAGGTTCCTGTGCAGAGGGTTCCAGATCCAGTGACAAAGAGCCCAGATCAAACTCCAGCATGCCAAAGTCGTTCTCAGACGCTGGAGCTGCGGGTGGCGCAACGGCTGCAACCGGTGCAGGGATGGTGGCATCGAAACTGACGGTGGGAGGAATCTCGTCATGACCCGCCAGGCTGAGCCCGTCCATCGACAGCGACATCTCCGGCAATTCGAAGGCGTGGTCATCCGTGGCGGGGGGCGTCGCCACGGGCTCGGACAGATCAAAGTCCATCTCCAACGCATCGCCAGCACCAGGGGAACTTATTTTGACGGTTTGTTCGTGGTTGTCCTGGCCAACCGTACCGCCAGTTACGTCACTGATGGCGCTGGCGGGTTCGTCGTCCAGAGAGAAGTCCAGGTCCAAATCCAGGTCCACGCCATTGTCGGCAGGCGGAAGTTCCGCTTGTGCGGACTGCGGCACGGTACTGCTGAAGGCAGATGGACCGGTAATGGCCGCAGGGGGGGCTTCGGCGTTTGCTGGTGCACCACCGGGTTGGTACATGGGATTGCTGGGGTCTATGCTCAGGCCTGTTTCGCAAATTCGAGCCCAATCGGGAGTGCCGTCTCCCGTGAGTTTGTAGGCTTGGATCGCGGTGGCTTCAAAACTGCGGGCATCACGCCGCTTGGCGTAAATTTCCAGCAGCTTGGTGTGGACCGCAAGCCGACCGGGCGTGGTGCCCGCAGCTTCCTTCAGGATCTCTTCCGCCTGCAGGTCCCTGCCGTAGGCCAAATAGACGTCGGCTTCGGCCACGGGGTCGACATCGTCAGCCGCATCGAGCTGGCTTGGGGAATACACCATGGACGAGCCGCTGGCGGAGCCTTCGTTGTTGGTGTCGATCCGTTGACCGCCACTGGCGCCAAAGAAGGAGTCGGGTTGCAGCCTGCTTTCCAAGAATGAACTGTCCACTTGGGCAGAGTTTTTCTTGCGCTGACGCAGGCGATATAAGGCAAAGCCTCCCAGAAGTGCAATCAGGCCACCCGCCGCAGCCGGTATCAGGGGATTTTCCAGCAACTCATCAATCCATCCTGCAGGCTCCGGCTCCACTGGGGCGATGTCTGGAACGGGTGCAGGTTTGACCACAGCGGATGGCGCAATTTGGGGGGGGGCTGCTGGAACGGCTGGGGCGGACGCGGGCGCAGCAGGGGCGGACGCTGCGCTGACTGTTGCAACAGCCACCACCGGGGCGACGGTTGGGCTCGCTGGTGCCGAGGCAGGCATTGCGGGGGCCGGTGTGGGCGCCGGGGCACTGGCTGCGCCGAGCTTTTTCAGGTCGCTGATGTTTTTGGCGATCTCTGCTGCGCGGGCTTGTGCGTCTTTGTCCGCACGCTCTTTGGCAATTTTCGCTTCGTCGCCTTTGCTTTGAATAGCACCTTTGGAGAGCGTCAGCTTGTCGGGTGTCGCGGTGGCAGGCTTTTTATCCTCGACCTTGGTTTCGATGCTACCGCTGGCTTTGCGATCGGCGGTGCCGACGGCGGATGTGGGTGCACTGGAGGCCAGACTGCGTCGGAACTCGTTGAAGTCTTTGCTTTGGGCCACGACAAACTGCGTCGCCTCCGCTGTTGTCATTGACTTGGCTTGCTCCGAACTGGGCATATTCACAACAGCGCCCGCTCGGATGCGGTTGATGTTGCCATTGATAAACGCGTCTGGGTTGGAGCGTAAGAGCGCCACCAGCATTTGGTCCAGTGAAATGCCCGCTGGCTTCGTATTGCGGGCGATTTTGCTTGCGGTGTCCCCGGCTTTTACCTGCACCTGCTTGGCACTTTCCGCAGGCGGTTTGGGTGGGGCTTTGGCTGTGGAGGGGGCTGGACTGCTACTGACCGGTGCGGGCTTAGGTGCAGCAGCGCTGCGAACCGGTTCGCTGGCCGGGGCGGGTATAGAAGGCGCCGGTGCCACCGGCGCCTTGACGGGGCTGGCCACCGACGCGGCTGCCGAGGTTTGCGGCAATGTGGGGGCGGGGGCCGCTTGGCGCAATGTCGGCGGATCAAACAGCATGGTGTAGTCGCGCACGATGCGGCCTGACGACCAGCTGGTCTCCAAAATCATGTCCACAAAGGGGTCATTGATGGGGCGGTCACTGCTCAAGCGGATGAACGCACGCCCATCCGGACGGCGCTGCAGCGAGGTTTGCAGGCCGGACATTGCGGGGTTGTATTCCAAGCCTGCAGCCGTAAACGCTTCAGGAGGTGCAATGCTGGTTTTCAGGGACGCGGCCTCTTCGGCATTGATGTCAGGCACTTCGATTTCAGCGCGAAGGGGTTCGCCCAAAGCGGATTGGACCGTCAAGCGGCCCAATGAAAGTGCATTAGCCCCAGTTCCGGACAGGCCCAATAGCGCAATGGCTGCAGCCGCTATTGCGGTCTTTTGCCAACGATGTGACTTAGCAATCAATTTTTGGTCTCCGGTGCTCAGGGTCGTGGCGATTTATTGTCATTTTACGGACGAAAACGACCAACTCGCAAAATGTGAAAAGTACCTTAACATCAATGTCTTAGCATGACAAGCTAAGAAAGCTTTTAACTTTGAAAGCCATCATCGGGTGATTGCATCCCTTGGCACAATTGTTGTCAATCGACAACGACCGAGGAGGTGATGGCGGAACTCCACCACCCCGGTGCGAAGACGTTCAAGCGTCCAGCAAAATGCGCAGCATGCGGCGCAATGGTTCCGCTGCCCCCCACAACAACTGGTCACCGATGGTGAAGGCGCCTACGTACTCTGGCCCCATGGCCAGTTTGCGGATGCGGCCCACGGGGATGGACATGGTGCCGGTGACGGCCACGGGGGTCAGGTCCTTGACCGTAGCCTCGCGGGTGTTGGGCACGACTTTGACCCACTGGTTGTCGGCCGCAATCATGGCTTCGATGTCGGCCACGGGGACGTCTTTCTTGAGTTTGAAGGTCAATGCCTGGCTGTGGCAGCGCATGGCACCCACGCGTACACAAAAACCGTCCACGGGGATGGCACTGGTGCCGAAACCCTCACCCATACCCAAGATTTTGTTGGTTTCGGCCATGCCTTTCCACTCTTCTTTGGATTGGCCATTGCCCAGGTCCTTGTCGATCCAGGGAATGAGCGAGCCGCCCAGCGGCACGCCAAAGTTGGCGGTCTCCGCACCGGTGAGGGCGCGTTGTTTGGCGATGACCTTGCGGTCGATCTCCAGAATGGCGCTCTTGGGGTCATCCAGCAGAGCCTTGACTTCGGCGTTCAATGTGCCGTACTGGGTCAACAGTTCACGCATGTGCTGGGCACCACCACCCGAGGCGGCCTGGTAGGTCTGGGTGCTCATCCACTCCACCAGACCGGCTTTGTACAGTGCGCCCACGCCCATCAGCATGCAACTCACGGTGCAGTTGCCGCCGACCCAGTCCTTACCGCCGTTGGCCAGTGCGTTCTTGATCACGGGCATATTGACCGGGTCCAGGATGATGACGGCATTGGACTCCATGCGCAATGTGGATGCGGCATCAATCCAGTGGCCGTTCCACCCGGCGGCACGCAACTTGGGAAATACTTCGGTGGTGTAGTCGCCACCCTGGGCGCTGATGATGATGTCGCAGCGTTTGAGCGCGTCAATATTGAAAGCGTCCTGCAGCGTGGTTTCGTTCTTGGCCCACGCCGGGGCTTTGCCGCCCGCGTTGGATGTCGAGAAGAACATGGGCTCGATCAGGGCAAAGTCGCCCTCGGTTTCCATGCGGTCCATCAGGACCGAACCCACCATGCCGCGCCAGCCGACGAGGCCTACCAAATTTCCTGTTTTCATGAAGTTGCCCTTTCAGATTGTTGAAACTCAAACATTTCATCTGCCCGGCTCGTCTGGCCGGTAGGGGCGCGACGAACCGGGCTGTGTTAGCCAGTAATGGTTGTCGTTTTGGTCATGGATGACCACGCCGATGCAATGCCGCCCAATGCCACACCGACAGGGCTGTGAAGTCCTTGGGAGGGGGGGGCGAGAGCACGTTGCATGGCATCCATTGTATGCGAGGGAATTACAAGGCTGCGACCACGGCGTTGCCCATCTCGATGGTGCTGACTTTGGTAGTGCCTGCACTGTAGATGTCGCCGGTTCGGAAGCCTTGTTCCAGCACCTTTTTGACCGCTGTTTCGATGCGTACGGCCGACGCCTCCTGATTCAGGCTGAAGCGCAGCATCATGGCGGCACTCAGAATGGTGGCCAGAGGGTTGGCAATGCCTTTACCCGCGATATCGGGTGCACTGCCATGGCTGGGTTCGTACAGACCCTGGTTGCTGGAATTCAGGCTGGCCGAAGGCAGCATGCCAATGGAGCCGGTCAGCATGGAGGCTTCATCCGACAGGATGTCGCCGAACATATTGCCGGTGACCACCACGTCAAAGCGCTTGGGCGCCTTGACCAATTGCATGGCGGCGTTGTCCACGTACATGTGGTCCAACTCCACGTCGGGGTATTGCAGACCGACCTCGGACACCACATCTTTCCAGAACTGGAACGTTTCCAGCACATTGGCCTTGTCCACGCTGGTCACGCGTTTGCTGCGTTTGCGCGCCGCCTGGAAGGCGACGTGGGCAATACGCTCAATCTCGGGCCGGCTGTAACGCATGGTGTCAAAGGCTTCTTCCGCGCCGGGGAAGTGGCCATCGACGGCGGTGCGGCGGCCACGCGGCTGGCCGAAATAGATGTCGCCCGTGAGTTCGCGAATGATCAGGATGTCCAGGCCGGAGATCAGCTCGGGCTTGAGGCTGGAGGCATCGACCAGCTGTTCGTAACAAATGGCGGGGCGGAAGTTGGCGAACAGGCCGAGGTTCTTGCGCAGGCCCAAAATGGCTTGCTCGGGACGCAGGGGGCGGTCCAGTTTGTCGTACTTCCAGTCGCCCACGGCGCCGAACAGTACCGCGTCGGCTTGTTTGGCCAGTTGCAGGGTTGCGTCCGGCAGGGGGTGGCCGTAGGCCTCATAGGCAGCGCCGCCCACCAACGCCGATTCCATCTCCAGGGGGAGTTCCAGCGCGTTCAAGACCTTGACGGCTTCGGCCACAATTTCGGTACCAATGCCGTCACCCGGCAAGACTGCGATTTTCATAATGGGTCTCTAAAAAAGTGGCAACAGAGCTTGCGCATTGCGCTGCGGTCTGTCCCGCAAGGTTTCAAAAATGATAGCTGCTTACGCAGTCATGGTGCGGGCTAGCCACGGTTTTTGTGCTAAACGCTGGGCTTCAAAGGCTTTGATTTTGTCGGCATGGCGCAGGGTCAGGCCGATGTCGTCGAAACCGTTCAGCAAGCAGTACTTGCGAAACGCCTGCACTTCAAACGGGATTTCCTCGCCTTGGGGTTTGACGATGACCTGGCGTTCCAGGTCGATGGTCAGCGCATAACCTGGGAAAGCGGCGGCTTCATTGAACAACTGGTCCACTTGCGCTTCGCTGAGCACGATGGGCAACAGCCCATTTTTGAAACTGTTGTTGAAGAAAATGTCGGCGTAGCTGGGGGCAATGATGGAGCGAAAGCCAAACTGTTCCAGCGCCCAGGGGGCGTGCTCGCGCGATGAGCCGCAACCGAAGTTCTTGCGGGCCAGAAGGACAGAGGCTCCCTGGTAGCGCGGCTGGTTCAGCACAAAGTCGGGGTTGGGCCGACGGCTGGCGGGGTCTTGCCCCGGAAAACCGGCATCCAGGTAGCGCCATTCGTCAAACAGGTTTTGACCAAAGCCGGTTTTGCGTATGGATTTTAAAAATTGCTTGGGAATGATGGCGTCGGTGTCCACATTCTCACGGTCCATGGGGGCCACCAGGCCTTTGTGCACGGTGAACTTGTTCATTTCTTCTTGGCCACGTCTTCGATTTTTTCGCCTGCTTTTTGCAGGTCCTGGCCCACACCTTTGACGGTGTTACAGCCGACCAGCAACAACAAACAGGTGGCGCTGAGCAAAGTAATCAGGTTTTTCATGGTCTTTTCCTAGGAGCATCTATATTCAGCTGAATTTTCGAACATCGACAAAATGGCCGTGGATGGCTGCTGCGGCAGCCATGGCGGGGCTCACCAGATGGGTGCGTCCGCCTGCGCCCTGGCGGCCTTCAAAGTTGCGGTTGCTGGTAGAGGCACAACGCTCCCCTGGTTCCAGGCGGTCCGCATTCATGGCCAGGCACATGGAACAGCCCGGCTCACGCCACTCAAATCCAGCGGCCTTGAAAATCTCATGCAGTCCCTCGCGCTCGGCCTGTTCCTTGACCAGTCCCGATCCAGGCACCACCATGGCCAGTTTGATGTTTTTAGCCACTTTTTGCCCCAGTCTTTTCACGACTGCAGCGGCTTCGCGCATGTCTTCAATGCGGCTGTTGGTGCAGGAGCCGATAAAGACTTTATCGACGAACAGATCGTCCAGGGCCTTGCCTGGCTCCAGGCCCATGTACACCAGCGCCCGCTCAATGGCGCCGCGCTTGTTGAGGTCTTTTTCCTTGTCAGGATCGGGGACCCGGTCATTGATGCCAAGCACCATTTCGGGTGATGTACCCCAGGTGACTTGTGGAACGATTTGGGAGGCGTCGAGTTCGACGACGGTGTCAAATGGGGCGTCGGCATCGGAGTGCAGGGTTTTCCAGAACGCAAGGGCTTGGTCCCACTCGACAGCAGCGGCTTCGGCGCTGAGAGCGCTGTGGCCGGGTGCCAGAGGGCGGCCCTTGACGTAGTCGATAGTCTTCTGGTCGACAGCCACCAGCCCTGCGCGTGCGCCCGCCTCGATGGCCATGTTGCACACCGTCATGCGGCCTTCCATGCTCAATGCCCGGATGGCGGCGCCGCCAAATTCGATGGTGTAACCGGTACCGCCCGCAGTGCCGATCTTGCCAATGATGGCCAACACGATGTCCTTGCCGCCGCAGCCCTTGGGCAAGGTGCCTTCTACGCGCACCAGCATGTTCTTGGCCTTTTTGGCCAACAAGGTTTGGGTCGCCATGACATGCTCGACTTCACTGGTGCCAATGCCATGGGCCAAGGCACCAAAAGCGCCATGGGTGGAGGTATGCGAGTCTCCACACACCACGGTCATGCCGGGCAGGGTGGCACCATTTTCTGGCCCAATCACGTGCACGATGCCTTGGCGTTTGGACAGAAAGGGAAAGTATGCAGCCGCCCCGAATTCCTGGATATTGCTGTCCAGCGTGGTGACTTGTTCCTTGCTGGTGGGGTCGGTGATGCCGTCGTAACCCAGGTCCCAGCCGGTGGTGGGGGTGTTGTGGTCGGCCGTGGCTACGATGGAGCTGACGCGCCAGACCTCGCGGCCCGCTTGGCGCAGCCCCTCGAAGGCCTGTGGGCTGGTCACTTCATGCACCAGGTGGCGATCGATGTAGAGAATGGCGGTGCCATCGTCTTCGGTGTGAACGACATGGTCGTCCCAGAGCTTGTCGTACAGCGTACGTCCGTGTGCTTCGATGCTTGTGCGTCCCATGCGATTAATTCCTTGGCAATCCTAGATTTTATGCGCCACGCGTCTGGCAGGCTGCAAACAAAACGCCCGCCGGCGTTTCAGGCCGGCGGGCGTCAGGTTTTCGAGTCGATTAGCGTTGCGCGATGGGCATCACGTCACGTTTGACCGAGCCAGTGAACAGTTGGCGTGGACGGCCAATTTTGTACTCTGGATCGCCGATCATTTCGTTCAATTGCGCAATCCAGCCCACGGTACGCGCCAAAGCGAAGATGGCGGTGAACAGGCTGACCGGAATACCGATGGCGCGCTGCACGATGCCGGAGTAGAAGTCCACATTGGGGTAGAGCTTGCGCTGGACGAAGTAGTCGTCTTCCAATGCAATCTTTTCCAGGGCCATTGCCAACTTGAACAAGGGGTCATTTTCCAGGCCCAAAGCGGTTAGAACCTCTTTGCAGGTTTCCTGCATCAACTTGGCGCGAGGATCGTAGTTTTTGTACACGCGGTGGCCAAAGCCCATGAGTTTGACGCCGGAGTTTTTGTCTTTGACCTGTTCCATGAACTGGCCTACCTTGGAAATTCCACCCATTTTCTGGATGTCTTCCAGCATGTTCAGGCAGGCTTCGTTGGCGCCACCGTGTGCGGGGCCCCACAGGCAGGCGACGCCCGCTGCAATAGCCGCAAAGGGGTTGGTGCCGGAGCTGCCGCACAGGCGCACGGTGGAGGTCGATGCATTTTGTTCGTGGTCTGCGTGCAGGACAAAGATGCGGTCCAGGGCGCGTTCGATCACGGGGTTGACCACATACTCTTCGCAGGGTGTGGCGAACATCATGTGCATGAAGTTGCCCGCGTAGCTCAGATTGTTCTTGGGGTACATGTAAGGCTGGCCAGCACTGTATTTGTACGCCATCGCCACCAAGGTTGGCATCTTGGCAATCAAACGGATGGCCGAAATCTCACGGTGCTCTGGATTGTTGATGTCGGTGCTGTCGTGGTAGAACGCAGACAATGCGCCCACCAGGCCGGTCATGATGGCCATGGGGTGTGCATCACGGCGGAAGCCGCGCAAGAAAAATTGCATCTGCTCGTTCACCATGGTGTGGTTGCTCACACGTTGGGTGAAGTTGGCCTTGCCGGCTGCGTCGGGCAGGTTTCCGTACAGCAGCAAGTGGCAGGTTTCCATGAAGTCGCAGTTGGTGGCGAGTTGTTCAATGGGGTAGCCACGGTACAACAATTCACCTTTGTCGCCATCGATGTAGGTAATTGCCGATTGGCAGGACGCGGTTGACAGGAAGCCGGGGTCATAGGTAAACATGCCAGTCTGCGCATACAGCTTGCGGATGTCTACAACGTCCGGGCCGACATTGCCGTGGTAAACCGGCAAATCGACACTGGGTGTGCCGTTACTGAACGACAGGGTGGCTTTGTTGTCAGCTAGTTTCATTTTTCGCCTTTCAGAGGGGTTCTCTCAACATATTTAAAACTTCTTGCACATCTTCGCGATCCAATTGGGTGCCCACCTGCGCAAGAGACTTACGCGCCAGGTGCACATCCAGGAGATCGTTGTCGCTCAGGTCCATCAACGCGCTCAATGCGTCTGCGTGCCGAACCGAGAGCGAGTCGCCGAAGCGTCGGAAAAAACGCTCAATAAAGAGGTCGTTTTCCAGCAAGCCGCGTCGGCAGCGCCACTTCAGCTTGCTCAGTGCACGCTCGTCAATTCGGTTTTCGTTCACAGACATCATGGGTTTTGCGCTTTAAACGGTCCGCAATACCATCATTTCCTTGATCTTGCCGATGGCCTTGGTGGGGTTCAAGCCCTTGGGGCAGACATCGACGCAGTTCATGATGGAGTGGCAGCGGAACAGGCGGTACGGGTCTTCCAGGTTGTCCAGGCGTTCGCCCGTGGCTTCGTCACGGCTGTCGGCCAGGAAACGGTAGGCTTGCAGCAGGCCTGCGGGACCGACAAATTTGTCGGGGTTCCACCAGAAGCTGGGGCAAGAGGTGGAGCAGCTGGCGCACAAAATGCACTCGTACAAGCCGTTGAGTTCTTCCCGTTCCTCAGGGCTTTGCAGGCGCTCTTTTTCAGGCGGTACGGTGTCGTTGATCAGGTAAGGTTTGATCGAGTTGTACTGTTTGAAGAACTGGGTCATGTCCACAATCATGTCCCGAATTACCGGCAGTCCAGGCAGTGGCTTGAGAACAATGGTTCCAGGCAATGTGCGCATATTGGTCAGGCAGGCCAGACCATTTTTGCCATTGATGTTCATGGCATCGGACCCACACACGCCTTCGCGGCACGAGCGGCGGAAAGAAATCGTGGGGTCGACCGCCTTGAGTTTCATCAAGGCATCCAGCAGCATGCGCTCGCTTCCGTCCAATTCGACCTCAATGGTCTGCATGTAGGGCTTTGCGTCTTTGTCTGGATCGTAGCGGTAGATGGAGAATGTGCGTTTTGCCATTTTGGAATCTCGCTTTTCTTCTTAGAAGCTGCGCGTCTTGAGTTCAATACTCTCAACGGTCAGGGGTTTCATTTGTACGGGTTTGTAGGCCAAGCGGCTGCCTTCCTTGTGCCACAAGGTGTGTTTGTGCCACTCGGTGTCGTTGCGGCCATTGGGGTGCGCCGGTGTGTCGCCGTAGTCGTTGACCGTGTGTGCACCACGGCTTTCATGGCGGGCGGCTGCAGAAACAATGGTGGCCTGGGCCGCTTCAATCAAGTTTTCGACTTCCAGTGCTTCGATACGCGCGGTGTTGAAGACCTTGGATTTGTCTTTGAGGCCAATGTTTTTGACCCGCTCACGCAGTGCCGCAATTTTGACGACGCCTTCGTCCATCGTGGCCTGGGTGCGGAACACGCCTGCGTGCTGTTGCATGGTGGCGCGGATGGCATCGGCCACATCCTGTGCGTATTCACCACTGGTCGCGTTGTCCAGGCGCTCAAGCCGAGCCAGTGTGGCGTCAGCCGCCGTGGCGGGCAGGGGTTTGTGGGTTTTGGTGTTGCTGTTGAACTCCACAATGTGGTTGCCTGCAGCGCGGCCAAACACCAGCAAGTCGAGCAAGGAGTTGGTGCCCAGGCGGTTGGCGCCGTGCACGCTCACGCAAGCGCATTCGCCCACGGCATACAAACGGTTGACCACTTCGCTCTTGTTCTCCGCGTTTTGCGTGACCACCTGGCCGTGGATGTTGGTAGGGATGCCGCCCATCTGGTAGTGGATGGTGGGCACGACGGGAATGGGCTCTTTGGTGATATCAACATTGGCAAAGTTATGGCCAATCTCGAACACCGAAGGCAGGCGCTTCATGATGGTCTCGGCGCCCAGGTGGGTCATGTCGAGGTTGATGTAGTCCTTGTTGGGACCGCAGCCACGGCCTTCCTTGATTTCCTGGTCCATACAGCGGGACACGTAGTCGCGTGGAGCCAGGTCTTTGTAAGCGGGAGCGTAGCGTTCCATGAAGCGTTCGCCATTGCAGTTGCGCAAAATGGCGCCTTCACCGCGGCAACCTTCGGTCAGCAACACGCCAGCACCGGCCACGCCCGTGGGATGGAATTGCCAGAATTCCATGTCTTGCAAAGGAATCCCTGCGCGGGCAGCCATGCCCAGGCCGTCACCGGTGTTGATAAACGCGTTGGTGGATGCGGCGAAAATACGGCCTGCACCACCGGTGGCCAGCAGCGTGGTCTTGGCTTCGAGCACATGCACGTCGCCAGTTTCCATCTCAATGGCGGTCACGCCGACGACGTCACCATCGGCGTCACGGATCAGGTCCATGGCCAGCCATTCGACGAAGAAGCTGGTTTTGGCCTGCACGTTTTGCTGGTACAGCGTATGCAGCATGGCGTGGCCGGTACGGTCGGCCGCAGCGCAAGCGCGCTCCACTGCTTTTTCACCGTAGTTGGCGGTGTGGCCACCAAAAGGACGCTGGTAAATGGTGCCGTCCGGGTTGCGGTCAAATGGCATGCCCATGTGCTCCAGGTCATAGACGACCTTGGGGGCTTCACGGCACATGTATTCAATGGCGTCCTGATCGCCCAGCCAGTCACCACCCTTGACGGTGTCGTAGAAGTGGTAGTGCCAGTTGTCGTCGTTCATGTTGCCCAGAGAGGCACCAATGCCGCCTTGTGCAGCCACGGTGTGAGAGCGGGTTGGGAAGACTTTGGACAATACCGCTACGTTGAGGCCGGCACGGGCCAGTTGGAGCGAGGCGCGCATACCTGAGCCGCCAGCGCCAACGATGACCACATCAAATTTTCTTTTAGTTACGGGGTAAGACATGAGTTACAGCCTGTTATGAAAGGGGGGTCAGACGCGCCACAGAACCTGAATGGCCCAGCCAGCACAGCCGACCAGCCAAACGATGGAAAAAATCTGCAAAATCAAGCGAACGGATGCTGGCTTGGCATAGTCCATCAAGATTTCACGCATGCCTATCCACGCGTGGTAGGCCAAAGAGAGAATCACAGCGAACGTCAGTGTCTTCATCCATTGTGTTGAAAAAATACCGGCCCATTGGTCGTAGCCGATAGCGCCTTTGCTCAACAGCACCTGGGCCAGAACAATGAAGGTAAAGAGTGCCATCAAAACACCGGTGACGCGCTGGGCGAGCCAATCGCGCAGGCCATAGTGCGCGCCAACGACTACACGCTTTGAGCCATAGTTAACAGACATGATCAAATCCTAAAAGGGAGGGAGGAGAGGGAAGTGGGGATGCCGACGGCGTTGGGATTCAATACCAACCAAACAGCTTGGCACCCAGCACAGCGGTCAAGCCCAGGCTCAACACCATCACCATGCGTGCGGACTTGAAGCCCTGTTCTTTGCTGGTGGTATGGAAGATGTCCATGCGGATGTGGCGCATGCCGGCGATGAAGTGGTGCAAATAGGCCCAGATCAGTGCCAAAGTCACCAGTTTGACCAAGATGCCCGGAATGAAGCCAACGCCCAGGGTGAAGACCGACGTGAAGCGGGCAAAAGAGATTTCAGAGCTGAGCGAGGTGTCAAACATCCAGATGATGCAGGGCAACAGCAAAAACATCATGAGTCCGCTGGCACGGTGCATGCCGGAAACCAAAGCGGCCAAGGGCCAGCGGTAGCCAGGCAAATCGGCGAAGGCATTGATATTGCGAAACTCAGGTCGTTTGACTTTGGACGGGGGGGTAAGCGCAGACATGAACGGGCTTTCTAGTTGGTAACGGATTTGTAATTGTGGATGCAACGGAGCGAAATTCTATTGCACCGCACCAATCTGACAATGGACTTGCAGTTCGTTGGGGTGTTCAGTTGAGTTCGTTTCGATAGTAGTGTTTGTCGGTGAGGTACAGGCCGCGTCGCATTTCCATGGGGAGATCGCTGTAAGTGTAGGCGATGCGTTCCACGCTGAGTAGTGGCGTTTGGGCGCTGGCTCTCAGCAAGGCGCATTGCTCTTCATCGGGCAATACGGCGCGTATTTTTTCTTCGGCGCGCACCATGCGCACGCCAAATTCAGTCTCAAAAAGTCCGTACATGGGACCGTTGTAGTCCGCCAGGCGTTCCGCGGTGAGTCCTTTGAACGGGGAGCCGGGTAGCCATATATCTTCCAGAATTGTGGGGATGGAGGCGAAGGAAAGAATGCGGCGGACTTGCAAAACTGCATCGCCCGAGCGCAGCGCCAGGGCGCGCGCGACTTCGGCGCTTGCCCGCGAACGCTTGCAATCGATGATGTGCCGCTGCGCCGGGCCTTCGCTGTTGGGGTCGCCGTTGTCGGGAAACAGCTTGAGGAACCGGTACTGGATGTGGTGTTCCGCATGCGTGGCAACAAAGGTGCCTTTGCCTTGGCGCCGGACCAGGAGGTTTTCCGCAGCCAGCTCGTCAATCGCCTTGCGAACGGTGCCTTGGCTGACCTTGTACCGGGCGGCAAGATCGACTTCACTGGGAATGGCTGAGCTGGGCTTCCACTCGCCAGACTGCAGGCTTTGCAGTATCAGTACCTTGATTTGCTGGTACAGGGGGCTGAATGCGGGTGTTGGGGAGGTAGGCGACACCTGCCCCGTGTGAGCAGTCGCTGTGGACGGACTGTCGCTTGAAGGGCTTGGTGTTGCGTTCATGGAAAAGGCTTGGGGAGTCAGCTTGGAGTCAGTCTCGAATTTAGGGTCAATCATATCTTATATAAGACATAAGACAAGTTGACTTGGCGACGAATTCGAGGGTAAACTCGTCGCCATTCTGTGGGGCTCAACCGTTTTGCTTGGGTTCCTGGGCAGTAACCGTTTTCATAACCTTCCTGGAGTTTTTACCATGAGCAAGAAGCCCGTCCGCGTTGCCGTTACCGGTGCAGCAGGTCAAATTGGATACGCCATTTTGTTTCGCATCGCCTCCGGCGAAATGCTGGGCAAAGACCAACCTGTGGTGCTGAGCCTGCTGGAAGTGCCTGTTGAGAAAGCCCAGCAAGCGCTGCAAGGCGTGATCATGGAATTGCAAGACTGCGCTTTCCCTCTGTTGGTGGGTATTGAGGCGCACAGCGACCCCATGACTGCATTCAAGGATGTGGACTACGCCTTGTTGATCGGTTCGCGTCCCCGCGGTCCTGGCATGGAGCGCGCTGAGTTGCTCGCCGTCAATGCTGAAATTTTCACGGCCCAAGGCAAGGCGCTGAACGCCGTCGCCAGCCGCAATGTCAAGGTATTGGTCGTCGGTAACCCCGCCAACACCAACGCCTACATCGCCATGAAGAGCGCGCCCGATCTGCCACGCAAGAACTTCACCGCCATGTTGCGTCTGGACCACAACCGTGCTTTGAGCCAACTGGCTGAGAAGACGGGCAAGCCTGTGGCGGATATCGAAAAAATGGCTGTGTGGGGCAACCACTCGCCCACCATGTACGCCGACTACCGTTTTGCCACCATCAACGGCGCCAGTGTCAAGGACATGATCAACGACCAGGAATGGAATGCCAACGTGTTTCTGCCCACCGTCGGCAAGCGCGGCGCGGCCATCATTGCGGCCCGTGGCGTGTCGTCCGCTGCGTCTGCTGCCAACGCTGCCATTGACCACATGCACGATTGGGCGCTGGGCACCAACGGCAAGTGGGTCACCATGGGTATTCCATCGGACGGCCAGTACGGCATCCCCAAAGACACCGTGTTCGGCTTTGCCGTGACCTGCGAAGGCGGCGAATACACCGTGGTGCAAGACCTGCCGGTGGACGCATTCAGCCAGGAATGCATCAACAAGACCCTGAAAGAGTTGCAAGACGAGCAAGCTGGCGTCGCCCACCTGCTGTAAGCCGAGTCAGTTGTGCGTAGCGCTGGGCCGCCCCAAGCAAGCACAGCCCCCTTGGGGGGCAGCGCAGCACATGCAGTGGCAAGCGTGGGGGCTTCGCAAATGCGTAGCGCTGGGCCGCCCCAAGCAAGCACAGCCCCGTCGGGGGGCAGCGCAGCACATGCAATGGCAAGCGTGGGGGGGGCACACCCCCGCGAAGTTCTTCTCGGCGCCCAGGGTGCAGCAGACTGCTTGCCAGTCTGTGACCACTACAGCGGCGTTGAGGCGCGGATGGTCAAAAGCCTGCAGCTGCAGGCGGAAATGATGGAAGAGTTCAGCGCTTGCGTGTTTGACGTGACGCTGGACTGCGAAGATGGGGCCCCGGTGGGGGGCGAAAAAGACCAGGCAAATATGGTCGTAGCCCTCGCCAATAGTGCGCAAGCAGCTCCTGAATTAATAGCAAAAGCGGTGCATCGCCGCGTGGGTGCACGACTCCATGCGGTGGACCACCCGGCGTTTGAATCGGATGTGGAGATTGTGGTGGGCGGTGCCGCCCAATCCCTGAGTTACCTCATGGTTCCCAAAGTGGAATCCGTGGCCGATGTGGATCGCGCCATGGCGGCGGTGGATGCTGCAGTGCGCCCGGGCCAGAGATCCACACCCTTGCCATTGCATGTGCTGATTGAGTCACCGGCCGCCGTGCATCGGGCATTTGATATTGCGGCACATCCCCGAGTGCAGTCGGTGAGCTTTGGCCTCATGGATTTTGTATCTTCCCATGGTGGTGCGATTCCCTCGTCGGCGATGGGTGTTCGTGCTGCGAACGACGCCCAGACGCTGGACCAGTTTCACCATCCCCTGGTGGTGCGGGCCAAGGCAGAGATTGCCAGTGCCTGCCACGCCTACGGAAAGGTTCCGTCGCATTGCGTGGTCACTGAGTTCCGTGGCGTGGTGGCACTGGAGAAGGCGGCCCGTACGGCGGCCCAGGCGCTGGGGTACACCCGGATGTGGAGTATCCATCCCAGCCAGATTCGTCCCATCTTGCAAGCGTTTTCCCCCTCGGTTGAAGAGGTGGAGTTGGCTGCCAGCATTGTGCTGCGGGCGGCCGAGCAAGACTGGGCACCGATCTCGTTCGAAGGCAAGCTGCATGACCGCGCCAGTTTCCGGTACTTTTGGCAGGTGCTGGAGCGCGCGCACCAAACAGGGTGTGTTCTGCCAGAATCCGTGGGCGTCTATTTTGCGGCGTCGCCCTATTGAAGCAGGAGAGTCACCATGATGAGATTTTTATTGATAGGCTTGTTGATGGGGGCATCGCTTCCGACGCTGGCACAGTCCGCACCCTCTGTGGCCCCGCATGCCGTCAAGAAGGCTGTTTCCCATCCTGCACCGAAAACCGCGCGCAAGGTGGTTGCCGTGCCGAACGTGGTGACGCCCGTGGCCTTGTCCCCAGAGCAATTGGCCGTGGCGGACAAGGTCGTGCTGGGCAAGATTCCCTGCGAACTGGCGGCGCATGTCACCATTTCCGTTGATGGCCGAACTGCGGGGCGCTTCGTACTGGAGTTTGGCCGGGAGAAGCATTGGATGGAGCCTGTGCCCACCAGCACGGGGGCTGTGCGCCTGGAGGATGCCAAATCGGGCGCCGTGTGGCTGCAACTGGCCAACAAATCGATGCTGATGAACCAAAAATTGGGAAAACGCATGGCCGATGCCTGCATGAATGCAGACCAATTGCGGGTGGCGGAAGCGATGGAGCGTTCGCCCGCTCCCAACCTGCTGGAACCCCTGCGCGCAGAGTCCGTGCCGCTGGAATCCGCTAAGGACGGAATTGCGCATGCCTTGGCATCTGCTACGAATTAGATAGCTGGCTACGCCCTATTCATGGGGGTTGGGCCGTTTTTTTATTGTTAAAAGGAGTGAATACCATGTTGCAAACCTACCGTGAACATGTGGCCCAACGCGCCGCATTGGGCATCCCACCGTTGCCGCTGTCTGCCAAGCAAACGGGTGATTTGATAGAACTGCTCAAAAATCCACCCCAAGGTGAAGAGTCCACCTTGGTGGATTTGATTACCCACCGCGTGCCTGCCGGTGTGGATGATGCCGCCAAAGTCAAGGCCAGCTACCTGGCTGCCGTGGCCCACGGCACCGAGAAATGCCCGCTGATCTCTCGTGAACAAGCGACAGAATTGCTGGGCACCATGCTCGGTGGCTACAACATTAGCCCGCTGGTGGATTTGCTCGACGACGCAGCGGTGGCCGAAGTGGCTGCCAACGGTTTGAAGAAAACCCTGCTGATGTTCGACCAGTTCCATGACGTCAAGGAAAAGGCCGACAAGGGCAATGCCCAGGCCAAAGCCGTACTGCAAAGCTGGGCCGATGCCGAGTGGTTTACCTCGCGCCCCGAAGTCCCCGCGTCGATCACGCTCACCGTGTTCAAGGTCGAAGGCGAGATCAACACCGACGACCTGTCGCCCGCGCCAGATGCCTTCAGCCGTCCCGACATCCCGATGCACGCGCTGGCGATGCACAAAAACGCACGTCCCGGCATCGTTCCGGAAGAAGACGGCAAGCGTGGCCCCGTCAAGTTCTTTGATGAGCTTAAAGCCAAGGGCAACCTGGTGGCCTACGTCGGCGACGTGGTCGGTACCGGCTCCTCGCGCAAGTCCGCGACCAACTCCGTGCTGTGGTTCACCGGCGAAGACATCCCCTTCGTGCCGAACAAGCGTTTTGGCGGCGTCTGTCTGGGTGGCAAGATCGCTCCCATTTTCTACAACACCATGGAAGACTCGGGTGCCCTGCCGATCGAGTTGGACGTGGCACAAATGAACATGGGCGACGTGGTCGAACTGCGTCCCTACGATGGCAAAGCCTTGAAAGACGGCAAAGTGATTGCCGAGTTCACCGTCAAGAGCGAGGTGCTGTTCGACGAAGTGCGTGCCGGTGGCCGCATTCCCCTGATCATCGGCCGTGGCCTGACTGCCAAGGCACGTGAAGCCCTGGGCCTGCCGGTGAGCACGCTGTTCCGTCTGCCCCAAAACCCGGCTGACACCAAAAAAGGCTTCACCCTGGCGCAAAAAATGGTTGGCCGTGCCTGCGGTTTGCCAGAAGGCCAGGGCGTTCGCCCCGGTACGTATTGCGAACCCAAGATGACCAGCGTGGGTTCGCAAGATACCACCGGCCCGATGACCCGCGACGAACTGAAAGACTTGGCTTGCCTGGGCTTCAGTGCTGATCTGGTGATGCAATCGTTCTGCCACACCGCGGCCTATCCCAAGCCCGTCGATGTGAAGATGCACCACGAACTGCCTGAGTTCATGAGCACACGCGGCGGCGTGCCACTGCGTCCCGGTGACGGCATCATCCACAGCTGGTTGAACCGTATGTTGTTGCCTGATACCGTCGGCACCGGTGGCGACAGCCACACCCGTTTCCCTATCGGTATCAGCTTCCCCGCGGGTTCCGGTCTGGTGGCCTTCGGTGCTGCCACGGGCGTGATGCCGCTGGACATGCCGGAGAGCGTGTTGGTGCGTTTCAAAGGCAAGATGCAGCCCGGTATCACCCTGCGTGATCTGGTCAATGCCATTCCCTTGTATGCCATCAAGGCCGGTTTGCTGACCGTGGCCAAGCAGGGCAAGAAAAACATTTTCTCGGGCCGTATTCTCGAAATCGAAGGTTTGCCAGACCTCAAGGTCGAACAGGCTTTTGAGTTGAGCGATGCTTCCGCCGAACGCAGCGCTGGTGGCTGCACCGTGCACCTGAACAAAGAGCCCATCATCGAGTACATCAACAGCAACATCACGATGTTGAAGTGGATGATCGCCGAGGGTTACTCCGACGTGCGCACCATCAACCGCCGCATCAAGGCGATGGAAGCCTGGCTGGCCGATCCTCAGTTGCTCCAGGGGGATGCCGATGCCGAATACGCTGCTGTCATCGAGATTGACCTCGCGGATATCGTTGAACCGATCGTGGCTTGCCCGAACGATCCGGATGACGTGAAAACCCTGGCTGACGTGGCTGGCGCCAAGATCGACGAAGTCTTTATCGGTTCCTGTATGACCAACATCGGCCACTTCCGCGCCGCGTCCAAGCTGTTGGAAAACAAGCGCGATATTCCAGTCAAGCTCTGGATGGCGCCCCCCACCAAGATGGACGCCAAGCAGTTGAGCGAAGAAGGCCACTATGGCGTGCTGGGCTCCGCCGGTGCGCGCATGGAAATGCCGGGCTGCAGCTTGTGCATGGGCAACCAGGCGCAGGTGAAAGAGGGCGCGACCGTGTTCTCCACGTCCACCCGCAACTTCCCGAACCGTCTGGGCAAGAACAGCTATGTGTACCTGGGCAGCGCCGAATTGGCGGCCATTTGCTCCAAGCTGGGTCGTATCCCCACGAAAGAAGAGTACATGGCCGATATGGTGGTGCTGACAGCGGCCAGTGACACGGTGTACCAGTACCTGAATTTCGACAAAGTGAAGGATTACACGGACGCAGCCGCTTCCGTGAAAGAAGGCTCCGCGGCCTGATTCCCTTGCCCTGAAAACCTGGCTACGGCTGGGAACAGCTTGCTCTGGGCGCCCCGCAACCACAAGTTGCGGGGCGCTTTTTCATGGCTGCGTTTCAAACGATCTTCTGACCACTTCAAGCCATGTTGCCGTTGTCGGGTAGCACACTGCATGATTGGAGCGGTGCATTTTATTTTTCGTAGCACCCAATTGCCGGGGTCGTTGGCCCAAGATCGGGCGGTTAAACTTCGCGCAGTCTCGATTCCCGTCAAATATTTGACCTGCCCCCCTGAGGAGTCCTTCATGTTTTTTGGCAAACTGTTGCCGCGCGACGGCAATTTTTTTGAAATGTTCGATCAGCATGCGGACCGAATCGTCGAGGCAGTGCACGCATTTGCCAAACTGGTGGCCAATTACAGCGATCCCGCCCTGCGCCAAAAATACAACCAGGAGGTTGATAGTGCCGAGCGGGCCGCAGACCGGGTGACACATGATGTGAACAAGGCCATTCACATCACTTTCATCACGCCGATTGACCGGGAGCAGATTCATTCACTGATCAACACCATGGACGATATTGCAGACCTGATTCAGGATTCTGCCGAAACCATGGCCCTGTATGACGTGCGCCATATGACCGAGGAGATTTCTCGCCTGACCGATCTGAGTGTGAAGTGCTGCGAGCGTGTGCGTGACGCCGTGGGCATGCTCGCCAAGATTGCCGATCCTGCCACTGCGGAAGCCGCCTTGAAAACCTGTGAGGAGATTGATCGACTGGAGTCGGATGCCGACCGTGTGATGCGAAGCGCCATGAGTAAATTGTTCCGGGAGGAGCCAGACGTGCGCGAAGTGATCAAACTGAAAGCCATTTACGAATTGCTGGAGACCATCACGGACAAATGTGAAGACGTGGCCAACGTCATCGAGGGAATCATCCTCGAAAACTCCTGATCCGGGGACTGCAAGATGGCAACCGTACAAACGGCTTTGTGGGTGGTGGTGCTGCTGGTGGTGCTTGCTGTCCTGTTTGATTTTATGAATGGGTTTCACGACGCAGCCAATTCGATTGCAACCGTGGTCTCCACCGGTGTGCTCAAGCCGGGGCAAGCTGTCTTGTTTGCCGCTTTTTTCAATGTGGTGGCCATCCTTGTCTTCAATTACACCGTAGCAGCCACGGTGGGCAAAGGCATTGTGCAGCCCGGTGTGGTGGATACCCATGTGGTGTTCGGCGCACTGGTGGGTGCCATTGCCTGGAACCTTGTCACCTGGTACTACGGCATTCCCAGCAGTTCTTCCCATGCGCTGATTGGCGGCATCGTGGGGGCGGTGATTGCCAAGGCTGGCGTGGGCGTGCTGATATCGGCGGGTATTCTGAAAACGGTCGCTTTTATTTTCATATCTCCTTTGCTGGGGTACTTGCTTGGTTCCCTGATGATGGTGCTGGTGGCTTGGGTATTTCGCGTTGCACGGCCACTCAAAGTGGACAAGTGGTTTCGCCGCCTGCAACTGCTTTCGGCGGGAGCCTACAGCCTGGGGCATGGTGGTAACGATGCGCAAAAAACCATTGGCATTATCTGGATGCTGCTGATTGCCACCGGTTACGCCAGTGCATCCGATAAGTCGCCTCCGACCTGGGCGGTGGTGAGTTGTTATATGGCGATTGGGGCGGGCACCTTGTTTGGCGGGTGGCGTATCGTCAGAACCATGGGTCAGAAAATTACCAAGCTCAAACCTGTGGGGGGCTTCTGCGCCGAAACCGGCGGTGCAATGACATTGTTCATGGCGACTGCCCTGGGTGTTCCGGTTTCTACCACGCACACCATCACGGGCGCGATCGTGGGTGTGGGCTCGGTGCAACGCCCCAGTGCGGTGCGCTGGGGCGTTGCGGGCAATATCGTTTGGGCCTGGATTTTTACGATTCCGGCCAGCGCCTTTGTGGCAGCGGTTGCGTATTGGGTCAGCTGGCAGATCTTTTAACGCCGCGTGGCGTGCGGGCCTGCGACGCAGGCTATTGGGCCAAACTATGGGCTGCTTCCATCTGGTATTCAAAGTAACGCTGAAAGCCGAATGCGAGACTGGCCATCAAAACGGTGCTTCCGATGAGAAGTGACGCGATAACGGCCGCAATGGTGAACCAGTTCGTTTGCCCTGCAGGGGCTTCATGGGGCAAGTCGGGGTTGAAGCGTTGGTTCCACTTTTCCATGCCCATGAGCCCGTACACAATAGCGTTGAGGGCGCACCCCGTGATCGTCAAACCCAGCAAAGGGATCAGTAGCCAGATCCATGGGGCATCCAGGCCGAATTGCTGGGCGCGCTGCACGCCAAAGAGCCCCAGCAGGGTGGGTACGGGCAGTAACCAGGCAAGACGGTCGGACCTTCCAAAAAGATAGAAGCGGTGCAATCCGAGTGGTCCACCAAGGAAGGTGATCCAGGCGGCAAGGGTTTTGTTTTTCATGCTTGTGACGGTGCAGGAGCGCTGCTATTGCCCGGGCCAATGGATCGCTCCATCAGCACTACATCGAGCCAGCGCTCAAATTTCCAGCCACAGGCGCTCAACACGCCAACATGGCTGAAGCCGCAGGACCTGTGAACGCCGATCGATCCGTGGTTGGCCGAATCGCCAATCACCGCAATGAGTTTTCGTACTCCACTGCGTTCGGCCTGTGCCATCAGTTCCGTCAGAAGGAGCCGCCCGAGTCCCCTGCCTGCGGCAGATGGCGCCAGGTAAATCGAGTCTTCTGCGGAAAATCGGTAGGCAGGGCGTGGTTTGAACCAATTGCAGTAGGCGAAACCCAGCACGCCAGTGGCGTCTTCGACCACCAAATAGGGAAGCCCCTTGGACAATACATCCGCCCTTCGGGCCGCCATGTCTTCCTCCGTGGGCGGTGTGGTCTCAAAAGTTCCCGTTCCGTGAAGTACATGGTGGGCGTAAATGGCGGTGATGTCGCCGATATCTGTGTCGTGGGCAGCGCGTAGGGTGGTCATGGGTTGGGTTGACGTTATAATGGAGGGCTATTCAAAGTGTCACTGGCCGGGTGGTCAGTTGCGTGTCTCAAACTTTGAATTAAATGGTGGGAAAAAATTCTCGCCACCCAAAGGATAAATCATGGTCGTCATTCGACTCGCCCGTGGCGGTGCTAAAGCTCGCCCGTTCTTCAATATCGTTGTGGCTGACAAGCGTACCCGTCGCGATGGCCGCTTCATCGAGCGTATTGGATTTTACAATCCAATCGCCACGGCCAATGAGGAAAGCATCCGCATTGCCCAGGACCGCCTGACCTACTGGCAAGGCGTTGGTGCCCAAGCCTCTCCTACGGTAGAGCGCTTGATCAACCAAGCCGCTAAAAAAGCAGCCTGATTTTTGGTGCAAGTCTGCGGGCCTTCGGGTCCGCGTTGCGCGCATATCCATCCCAATCGCCATGCTTACCGGACTCGAACCTGCTGACATGCCAGCGGACGCTGTCGAGGTAGGGCGAATTGCGGATGCCTGGGGCATCAAGGGCTGGTTCAAGGTCCTGCCCCACAGCGCCGATCCAGAGGCGATTTTTTCTTCCAAACGCTGGTTTTTGTTGCCCTCCGACAGAGGGGTTAAAGCCTTTACGGGCGTTGCGAAGTTGGCGGTTAAAGAAGCCAAAGAGCATTCTGGCACCGTGGTGGCTTGTGCCCATGGTGTGGATGACCGCACTTCCGCCGAAGCCCTGAGGGGTGTGCGTATTTTCATATCGCGGTCGAGTTTTCCGACGGCTGGCGACGATGAATATTACTGGGTCGATCTGATTGGGCTTGAGGTTTTCAATCGCGAAAACGAAGCGCTGGGAACGGTGCGCGAGCTCCTTTCCACCGGCCCCCAAACCGTGCTGGTCATGGAGTACCTGCACGAAGGAAAAATCCAGGACCGGATGATTCCCTTTGTCTCTGTGTATGTTGACAATGTTGACCTGAAGGCTCGCCGCATTCTTGTGGACTGGCAAGCGGACTACTGAGTTCCTGGCACATGCGCTTCGATGTGCTCACCCTGTTTCCGGAATTGTTCGCACCCTTTTTGACGGTCGGTGTGACCCGCCGTGCCTTTGACCAAAAAATGGTTGATGTCCAATTGACCAATCCCAGAGACTTTGCTGCTGGCAATTACCGCCGTGTAGATGATCGTCCGTTCGGTGGCGGGCCGGGCATGGTGATGATGGCAGAGCCCTTAAGCCGGGCGATTGAAAGCATACGATCCTTACGGATCGATTCGGCTCCTGTTGTCTTATTTTCCCCCATTGGTAAACGTCTGGACCATGCCGCAGTGCAGCGCTGGTCAGATTCTTCCGGTGCTATTTTGGTGTGTGGTCGGTACGAGGGTTTGGACCAGCGCTTCATCGACTCTTATGTGGACGAGCAAATCAGTTTGGGGGATTTTGTGCTTTCCGGCGGCGAGCTGGCGGCGATGGCGCTACTGGATGCTGTGGCCCGCTTGCAACCGGGGGTTTTGTCGGACCAGGACAGCCACCACTATGACAGTTTTAACCCCGCCTTGGATGGTTTGCTGGATTGCCCGCATTACACGCGACCCGAGGAGTTCAATGGGCAGACCGTCCCCGCAGTTTTGATGTCGGGGCACCATGCGCAGATTGAGCGGTGGCGGCGCGACCAGCGCTTGCGCTTGACGGCCTTGCATCGGCCAGATTTGCTTGCCATTGCCAGGGCAGCGGGGCACCTCACGCCGTCGGATGAGGCTGCATTACGGGCCTGTAAATGATATTGCTATAATGGCGGGCTAACCGATCCTCTGTCCGGCCAACTCAAAGTCTTTGAAGCAATTGAAAGGCTTTGAATAGTGTCAATTCCGATGCTGGCGCGCGCACGATCACGAAGGAAATCATGAACCTGATTCAAACCCTTGAGCAAGAAGAAATTGCTCGTCTTGGGAAAGCTATTCCCGAATTCTCCCCTGGCGACACCGTTATCGTGAGCGTCAATGTGGTTGAAGGTACGCGCAAACGTGTGCAGGCTTACGAAGGTGTTGTGATTGCCAAGCGCAATCGCGGCCTCAACAGCGGCTTCATCGTTCGCAAGATTTCCAGCGGCGAAGGCGTGGAGCGTACGTTCCAGACCTACAGCCCCCTGATCGCTGGTATCGAAGTGAAGCGTCGTGGTGACGTGCGTCGTGCCAAGCTGTACTACTTGCGTGATCGCAGCGGTAAGTCGGCACGTATCAAGGAAAAATTGCCAGCCAAGAAAACCAAATAAGCCACTGTCCAAGTTCGCTTTTTTTGGAAAAACCGCCCTGGCTTACGCTTGTGGCGGTTTTTTTATGGCGTTTCAACAGCCGTTTCGCTTCCTGGGAATACCGCTTTGACCGCATTGCCGTCTTTTGACCCCCGCCGCGTGCCCGTGCACTGTGTCGATGCCCATCTTCCGATGGTCAAGACGCAATCACTGCATCCGCTGGCCTTGGTACAGCGGTTTGCCAACCCGCCCGTCTGGACGCCTGAAGTCTTGGCGGAGGCGCGGTTTGTTGACCGCGCGCCGGTTCATGCGGCCGTGTTAATCCCTCTGGTGATGCGGGAGCGGTTGATGGTGTTGCTCACCGAGCGAACCACGCATTTATCAAGCCACTCTGGACAAGTCGCATTTCCAGGGGGTAAAGCCGATGTGCAGGATGCCAACGCCACCGCTACGGCTTTGCGTGAGGCACATGAAGAGGTGGGTCTTGCCCCCCAATTCGTACAAATTCTCGGAACGCTTCCCACCTACACCACGGGCAGTGCCTTTGTCGTGACACCCGTGGTTGCCTTGGTGCGAGAGGGGTTTGACATCACGCCCAACCCTTACGAAGTGGCCGATGTGTTTGAAGTTCCACTGGAGTTTCTGATGAACCCCGCACACCACCGCCACCACGCCGTTGACTGGGCGGGTCAGCGGCGCGAATGGCTGTCGATGCCCTACATGGACGCCGGGAAAGAGCGGTTTATTTGGGGCGCCACCGCCGGAATGATCCGCAACCTGTACCGTTTCTTGCGGGTTTAAATTTTTGCCAGTCGGCCTGAATGGGGTCGCTATGATTGGCGCATGAGCTTTATCTCCATCCTACTTGCGCTGCTGCTGGAACAGGCCAGACCCCTGGCCCAAGTCAACCCAGTCCACAACAGCATACGGAACTGGATTCGCTGGGTATTGCGGAATTTTGATGCCGGCAAACCACACCACGCTTGGCTGGCATGGTGGATTGCCGTGGTGGCGCCTGGTGTGCTGGTGTTGGCGGTGCACTGGCTATTGATTTGGTCGCTGGGTTGGATCGCTGCGGCCGTGTGGAGCGTGGCCATTCTGTATTCCACGCTCGGGTTTCGCCAGTTCAGCCACCATTTCACGGAAATCCGTGACGCGCTGGATGCGGGTGACGAAAATCAGGCACGCCAGTTGCTGGCGCAGTGGATGCGGATGGACGCCAGCACCTTGCCGCGCAATGAAATTGTGCGCCACGTCATTGAACACTCTGTGCTTTCGGCCCATCGCTATGTGTTCGGAGTCCTGGCTTGGTACACCGTGTTGGCGGCCTTGGGCTTGGGCCCGGTAGGCGCCGTGGTGTACCGCGTGAGCGAATACCTGGGGCGCTATGTCAATCGGCCTGAGCGGCCTTCCAGCCCGCCCATCAGTGCAGCCATGAAGGCCAACGCCACCCAAGCCTGGTCTGCCATGGACTGGCTGCCTGCGCGCGTGACGGCGCTGGGGTTTGCTTTTGTGGGAAGTTTCGAAGAGGCGGTGGATGGCTGGCGTCAGCAGGAACAGAATTCCCCAGGTGACAACGATGGCGTGGTGTTGGCAGCAACCTCCGGCGCCATCAACGTCAAGCTCAGTCCGCAAGATCGCCCTGGAGCCGGTCAAACCCCGCAGGCCGTCCATCTGCGGGCCGTTGTGGGGCTGGTCTGGCGCAACGTGGTGATGTGGATGGTGTTTTTGGCCTTGATTTCATTGGCCAAGCTGATCACCTGAGTTGGCTCAATAGCGCTTTTGCGACAGCTCTGCAAATAAATCGCTATATATTTTATAGCGCCTTGCGCTTATTCCACTTGGGCTAGAGGTGGATTTGAGGGTTGAAATCACCCCGCACCCCGGTTCATGCAGGTGGGTGCAGTTGTAAAACTTGCAATCCGACGCAAAAGCCTTGATGTCCGGCATCAGCGCGGCCAGGTGCATCGGATCGATGTGGTTCAGGCCAAATTCCTGAAACCCCGGTGAATCAATCACGGCCGTGTGGCTGGCCCTGTCCACCCAGTACAGGCTGGTGCTGGTGGTGGTGTGTTTGCCGGAATTCAGCGCGGTGGAAATTTCATTGGTCAGCACCTGTGCACCGGGCACCAAGCGGTTGATCAAGGTGCTTTTTCCTGCGCCTGAGGGCCCCAACACCAAGGTGGTTTTGCCCGCGAGCAAGGGCGTCAAAACATGCATATCGCCGGTCCCGGTAGGGCTCTCCCGTTCAGATTCCTCCTGGCGTGTGCGGGGCTTGAGTGCCAGGGGCAATACGCTGTAGCCCATGTCGCGGAACACCCCCAGCCGATCCCAGGCTTGGGCAAAGGGCTGAACCAGGTCGCTTTTGTTGAGGGCGATGATGGGGCGGATGCGTTCGGCCTCGGCTGCAATCAAGGCGCGCGCGAGTTGACTCTCGGAGTACTCGGGTTCTGCCGCAATCAGAATCAGCACCTGGTCCAAATTCGCGGCAAACGATTTGGTTCGGATCTCGTCTTGCCGGTAAAACAGATTGCGCCGGGGTTCCACTTTTTCGATGGTCCCCTCATCTTCCGTCGCTTGCCAAAGGACGCGGTCACCCACCACGGATTGGCTTTTCTTGCCGCGGGGATGGCAGATCAGCCGCCGACCGTCGTCGGTTTCGACCCATACATGGCGGCCATGGCCGGCAACGACCAGTCCGGGTTCGAGTTGAGAGGAGGTTGCCAATGGGTGTCCGGCTTCAGTCGGGTTGAATGAGTGCGTCGACCAAGGCGGCGCATTTGAAATCGTTGAGGGATATGCCCTGCACATCATGGGTATGCCAGCGCACGCTGCAGGCCTTGAACTGCACGAGCAAATCGGGGTGGTGGTCCTGGCGCTCGGCGATGTAGGCAACGGCATTGGCGAAAGCCATGGTTTCCAGGTAACTGTCGAAGCGATACGTTTTTTCGATCGCCACGTCGGAGCCGTCGCCGTGCAACTTCCAGCCGTCGATTTGCGCCATTTTTGCTATGATTTGCGTAGCACCAAGCGCCATCGTTGCGCGGGCTGCAGGCTCTTTTGGCTTCAATAGTGAGTCCATGTTAACTTGCCGCCAGTGTCGTGTGCATGCGCCCCAGCCGCTCGGATGCCGGCGGGTGGGAGTAATAAAACTTCACGTACACCGGATCGGGTGTGAGGGTTGATGCATTGTCCTGGTACAGCTTGAGCAAGGCGGACGTCAGATCGGGGCCGCTGGTCTGGGCCACGGCGTAGGCATCGGCTTCAAACTCGTGTTGGCGCGACATCTGGGCAAATACAGGGCCCAGGAAGCTGCCCGCCATGGGCATGACCATCATGAACAGCAACAGGGCGAGGGCGTCGTTGGCGGCTTTCATATTGGGTAGCACGCCCAAGCCGGTATAAAACCAGGCCTGCTGGCTGACCCAGCCCAGCAAGGCAAATCCAAGCAAGCTGGCTGCAAACAGGGAGGCGACGCGTTTGACGATGTGCCGGTGTTTGAAGTGCCCCAACTCGTGGGCCAACACGGCATCCACTTCCGGGGGCGTCAGCTGCTGGAGCAGGGTGTCGTAAAAAACCACGCGTTTGGATGCGCCAAAGCCGGTGAAGTAGGCATTGGCGTGGGCGCTGCGCTTGCTGCCATCCATCACAAAGAAGCCTTTGGCGCTAAAGCCGCAGCGTGCCATCAATTGGTGGACCCGGCTTTCCAGTGCTGGGTCTTGCAGGGGCTTGAACTGGTTGAACAGCGGTGCAATCCAGGTCGGATAGACCAGCAGGGCCAACAGGTTGAAACCCATCCATACGCCCCAGGTCCACAGCCACCACCATGGCCCTGTGGCGCCCATCATCCAAAGCACCAGAGCGGCCAGCGGAAGACCGATCAAGGCCGACAGCAGGGTGGACTTCGCCAAGTCTTGTACCCACAAGGTCACACGCGTCTTGTTGAACCCGAAACGCTGCTCGATCACAAAGGTCTGGTACAGCGTGAACGGTAAATCCAGGACGGCGTTGACCACAATGAAGGCTGCCAGCAAAGCCACCTGTTGCGCCAAACCGGGACCCCACAGGTCTGCCAAGATCTGGTTCAGCCAGGAAAGCCCACCCAGTAAAGTCCAGCACAGGGTGATGCCTGCGCCCCAAGCCATCTCCAGCAAAGAAAAACGCGACTTGGCAATGGTGTAGTCGGCGGCCTTTTGGTGCGCCTGCAAGCTGATTTTGGTGGCAAAAGCGGCAGGGACGGCATGGCGGTGCTGCGCGACGTGGCGCAGCTGGCGGCTGGTCAACCAGAGCTTCAGCAGCAAACTGGCCGACAGTGCCAGCGTAAACGCCAAGGTGGTGAGCAGGGAGGCGGAAACGTTAGGGGAAAATTCTGTCATGGGGCTGGAGTTTAGGCCATCGGTGACAATTGCGGGATGGAAGAAATTACCCCCCCGCTTGCCAAAGCAGATAAAAATCTCGTTTGGCTGGATTGCGAGATGACTGGCCTGAATCCAGACCTCGATCGCATCATTGAAATCGCTGTTGTGGTGACGGGTCCCCACCTCCAGCCTCGGGTCGAAGGTCCGGTGCTGGTGATTCACCAAACGGATGCACAACTGAATTTGATGGACGCCTGGAACAGGGGCACCCATGGCAAGAGCGGTTTGATCGACAAGGTGCGGGCCTCCGTCACGACCGAAGCACAGGCCGAAGAGCAATTGATTGCCTTTCTGGGTCAGTATGTTTCCGCCAATGGTTCACCCATGTGTGGCAATTCGATTGGGCAGGACCGCCGTTTCCTGGTGAAATACATGCCGCGCCTGGAGGCTTTTTTCCATTACCGCAACTTGGATGTGAGCACGCTCAAAGAGTTGTCCAAGCGCTGGCGGCCAGAGGTGTATGCATCGTTTAAAAAACAGCAACGCCATACCGCGCTGGCCGATGTGCATGAGTCCATTGACGAAATGGAACACTACCGCCAGCACTTCCTGAAGCTGGAATGACCCGATTAATTACTGGGAATTAGGTAGAAACCCGAATCCGGTCTATAATCGAAGGCTGCACTGCAATCAGTAGTGCATATTTGTACATCTCCCTTCATTCACTGGGTCCAAAGCACATTTGCGTAGCAAGTTGTGCAGAAAAGGGCCCCCAGCGCTGATAGAACTCCTTGTGAGTCAGAGCCGGTTCCGTTTGATGGTTGATGTTTTTTAACCATTGACGGAGCAACCACACAGCGTGTGGTGCTTGCGTGTGAGAAAAAATCATGACTGACGCTTTTCAAGCGACAGGCGAATTTGCGCCTGCCGAATCCTTTTCCAATACCGCTGTTGCCGAAATGCACGGTGAAGCCAATGCAGCTGAATTGTCTGCAGCGTCTGACGCCGCAGATGCACCCGAGGTGCCAAACGGCTTTATCGAACTCGGTCTTGCACCTGAGTTGATCCACGCGGTCAAGGACCTGGGCTATACCCAACCCACGACCGTGCAGGCGAAAGTCATTCCCATGGCTTTGCCTTCGGAGACAGCGGACCAGCAGGCTGCAAAATTCATCGACCTGATGGTGTCCAGCCAGACCGGTAGCGGCAAGACAGCCGCCTTCCTGTTGCCCGTGCTGCACACCTTGCTGAAGCAGCAAGCACAAGCCGAAGCCAAAGAGCGCGCCGACTACGAAGCGGCTGTGGCCGATGCTGCTGCCAAAGGCGAAGCGCCTCCCAAGCGCGCCAAGCGCCAAGACCCCACCAACCCCCGCAACTTCAAAGCCGCCACGCCTGGCGCCTTGATCGTTTGCCCGACCCGTGAATTGGCGCAGCAAGTCGCGCATGACGCGATTGACCTGGTGCAGCATTGCCGCGGCCTGCGCATTGCCAACATCGTGGGCGGTATGCCCTACCAGTTGCAAATTGCCAAGCTGCAGAACGCCAATCTGGTGGTGGCTACCCCTGGCCGTCTGCTGGACCTGCAGCGCTCCATGCAAATCAAGCTGGACCAAGTCCAGTTTTTGGTGGTGGACGAGGCCGACCGTATGTTGGACCTGGGCTTCTCGGACGATTTGGCTGAAATCAACCAACTCACCATTGGCCGCAAGCAAACCATGATGTTCAGCGCGACCTTTGCGCCGCGCATTCAGCAGTTGGCTGCCCGTGTCATGCGGGATGCCCAGCGCGTCACCATCGACAGCCCGCAGGAAAAACACGCCAACATCAAGCAAGTGCTGTTCTGGGCCGACAACGCCCAGCACAAACGCAAGCTGTTGGACCATTGGTTGCGTGACGCTGGCATCAACCAGGCCATCGTTTTTGCCAGCACCCAGATCGAGTGCGACGGCTTGGCCAATGATTTGCAACAAGACGGCTTCTCCGCCGTGGCTTTGCACGGCGCACTGAGCCAGGGTCTGCGCAACCGCCGCCTGATGGCCTTGCGCCAAGGCCAGGTGCAAATTCTGGTGGCAACCGACGTGGCCGCCCGTGGTATTGACGTACCCACGATCACCCACGTGTTCAACTTCGGTCTGCCCATGAAGGCCGAGGACTACACCCACCGCATTGGCCGTACCGGCCGTGCAGGGCGCGATGGCCTGGCCATCACCTTTGCCGAGTTCCGTGACCGCCGCAAGATTTTTGATATCGAAGCCTATAGCCGCCAGCCCATCAAACCGGAAGTGATTCCAGGTCTGGAGCCCCAGCAACGCATGCCTGAGTCGCGCCCCAGTTTTGGCGGTCGCGGTGATGGTCCAGGCCGTGGCCGCAGCAACGCTGGCCCCCGTGAAGGTGGATTCGGTGGTGGCAACCGTGGTGGATTTGGTGGCCGTGATTCTGGACCCCGTGAAGGTTTCAGCTACGAGCGCAAGGGTGGTTTCAACGACCGCTTTGCCGGCGGTAACCGTGGTGGTGCACCTGCTCCCCGCGGCGATTTCGGTGCTCCGCGTGGCGACTTTGGCGGTGCCCCCAAGGGCAACTTCGCACCGCGCGGTGACTTCGCGCCCCGTGGTGATTTCGGCGCCCCGCGTGGTGACTTTGGTGCGCCCCGTGGCGACTTCGCCGCACGCAAGCCCGCCTTCGGCAAGCCCACCGGTTTTGCCAAACCCGGCAACGGCGGCAAGGTGTTTGTGCCACGTGACTCCAAGAAGCGCAGCGCACGCAACTCTGACTGATCTGTACTGATCGGAACAGCAAAAAGGCCTCTTCTGAGGCCTTTTTTGTGTCTGTTGGAAACAGAAAATGTGAGCTATGGGGGCAACGACCTATCGCATCGATATGGAAATGGAATCAGGCCATGCCATTGCGGCTGGCCAGCTCCACAAACAGGCCCGCATGGTCCAAATCTGCCAGCCCGTGCTCCACCCCTTGTGCATAGAGCTGTTCAAACAGCCCGGTGATCGGGGCTTCAAATCCGATTTCATTGGCGGTGGACAGGGCATTGCGCAGGTCCTTAAGCTGCACCGCCATGCGGCCCTTGGGCGTGAAGTCGCGTTCCACCATGCGTTGGCCATGCACCTGCAGGATGCGGCTGTCGGCAAACCCGCCCGTGATGGCCTCTTTGACCTTGGCCATGTCCGCACCGCCTTTTTCGCACAGCAGCAAGGCCTCGGCCACGGCGCCTATGGTGATGCCCACAATCATCTGGTTGGCCAGTTTGGCCAGTTGGCCGGAACCGGTGGGGCCGACGTGGGTGGGGTGGCCGAAAACGGACAGGATGGGCATGGCCCGTTCATAGTTGGCCGCCTTGCCACCGACCATGATGGCCAGGGAGCCCTGTTCCGCGCCGATGGTGCCGCCGGATACCGGAGCGTCCAGGTAGTCAATGTGCAATTCACTCAGGCGGGCGGCGTGGTCACGGGCTTCGCTGGGTTTGATGGAGGACATGTCCACCAGCAGGCTACCGGGTTGCATGGCCGCTGCGGCACCCATGCCAAACAGCACCTGGCTGACCACCGCACCGTTGTCCAGCATGGTGATGACCAGATCCGCATCCCGGACGGCATCGCCGGGTGTCGGGTGAACCAGGGCGCCGTCTTGGACCAGACGCTGCGCGCGGTGCAGCGTGCGGTTCCACACATGCACCTCATGCCCGGCTGCGCACAGCCTGCGCGCCATCGGATAGCCCATCATGCCGATGCCCAAAACCGCAATTTTCATTTGATTCTCCGTGCTCTGCACACAAGAATACAGGGATGCGGACCGGGCAAGCCGGGGTGCAGACCGGTTTTGCTGTCAAGTGCCTGACGGCTGCACCAAGCTGGGGCACTGCCCAGCGGTCACCGCATTACATCAGCAGGTGTTCTCCGGCGTTGTCACCGCCCAGGGTGACGTAGTTCACCTTGCGGATGTCCATGAGTTTTCTGCCGCCTGAATAGCTGATGGAGCTCTGGATGTCCTGCTCCATCTCCACCATGGTGTTGGCCAGCTTGCCTTTGACCGGTTCCAGAATACGCTTGCCTTCGACGTGTTTGTATTCGCCCTTGTTGAAGTCGCTGGCCGAGCCGTAGTACTCCTTGAACAGCTTGCCGTCTACTTCCACGGTCTGGCCAGGGCTTTCTTCGTGGCCCGCCAGCATGGAGCCAATCATGACCATGGTGGCGCCAAAGCGGATGGATTTGGCGATGTCGCCGTGTTCGCGGATACCGCCGTCGGCAATGATGGGTTTGGTCGCCACGCGGGCGCACCACTTGAGCGCGCTCAACTGCCAGCCGCCGGTGCCAAAGCCGGTTTTCAGCTTGGTGATGCAGACCTTGCCGGGGCCAATGCCGACCTTGGTGGCGTCGGCACCCCAGTTTTCGAGATCAATCACCGCCTCGGGCGTGGCCACATTGCCGGCGATGATGAACGCGGATGGCATTTTTTCCTTCAGGTAGGCGATCATGTCCTTCACGCTGTCGGCATGGCCGTGCGCGATGTCGATGGTGACGTACTCGGGCACCAGGCCCAGGGCCAGCAACTGGTCCACGGTGGCGTAGTCGGGCTTTTTGACGCCCAGCGAGATCGACGCAAACAGGCCCTTGGCCTTCATGTCTTTGACGAACTGCACATTGTCCAGATCGAAACGGTGCATCACGTAAAAGTAGCCGTTTTGCGCCAGCCAGATACAGATGGACTCGTCCACCACCGTTTTCATGTTGGCCGGAACCACCGGAATGCGAAACCGCCGCCCCCCCAGTTCGACACTGGCATCACATTCCGAGCGGCTTTCGACGCGGCATTTGCGGGGCAACAACAGGATGTTGTCGTAGTCAAAAATTTCCATAACCCAAGCTCCTTGTCCGATGTTCAAGAAAAAAATCTAGAAAAAACCAGGGCGCTTGGATCGAGCCGGATCGGTGTTTGCCGCAGTGTTTTGCGCACCGCAGAAACAAAAAACCGGGCTGCAATTGCTTGGGCCCGGTGGTTGATTGTATACAAAATGCGCCGGGTCGGTCGCCTTTCTACAATCGGGGGATGTTTTCACCCCACGCCCCCCTGGACACTTCGCTGTCACCGCTTTTGGACACCCTCAACCCCGAGCAGCGCGCCGCCGTCACCCTGCCCGCCGAACACGCGCTCATCCTGGCGGGGGCCGGTTCGGGCAAGACCAAGGTACTCACCACCCGCATTGCCTGGCTGCTGCACAGCGGTTATGTAAGCCCCGGCGGCATTCTTGCGGTCACCTTCACCAACAAGGCCGCCAAGGAAATGATGACGCGCTTGTCGGCCATGCTGCCCATCAATGTGCATGGCATGTGGATTGGTACCTTCCACGGCCTGTGCAACCGTTTTTTGCGTGCCCATTTCAAAATGGCCAACCTGCCGCAAAGCTTTCAGATCCTGGACACGCAAGACCAGCTCAGCGCCATCAAGCGCCTGTACAAACAGTTCAACATCGACGCCGAACGGTTCCCGCACAAGCAAATGCAGTGGTTTATTGGCGGCTGCAAGGAAGACGGCCTGCGCCCCAATATGGTGGAAGTGCGCGATGACGAGACCCGCAAAAAGGTCGAGTTTTACCAGCTGTACGAAGAGCAGTGCCAGCGCGAAGGCGTGGTGGACTTTGGCGAGCTGATGCTGCGCAGCTTTGAGGTGCTGCGCGACAACGACCCCATCCGCGAGCACTACCAGCGCCGCTTTCGTCACATCCTCATCGACGAGTTCCAGGACACCAACAAGCTGCAATACGCCTGGATCAAGATGCTGGCGGGCACCGGGGCCCACGGCTCGGCAGACGACCCTAACAGCTTCAAGCCCACGGGCAGTGTGCTGGCGGTGGGCGATGACGACCAGAGCATTTACGCCTTTCGCGGCGCACGGGTGGGCAATATGACTGACTTTGTGCGCGAGTTCAAGGTGCAGCACCAGATCAAGCTGGAGCAAAACTACCGCAGCTACAGCAATATCCTGGACTCGGCCAACGCCCTGATCAGCCACAACAGCAAGCGCCTGGGCAAGAACCTGCGCACCGATCAGGGGCCGGGCGAGCCGGTGCGGGTGTACGAGGCGCCCAGCGATTTTTCCGAGGCGCAGTGGATGGTGGACGAGATGAAGCAGCTGGTACGCGACGGTTTTGACCGCAAGGAAATCGCCGTGCTGTACCGCTCCAACGCCCAAAGCCGGGTGATCGAAACCGCGCTGTTCAATGCGGGCATGCCCTACAAGGTGTACGGCGGCCTGCGCTTTTTTGAGCGCGCCGAAATCAAGAGTGCGCTGGCCTATTTGCGCCTGCTGGAAAACCCGCGCGACGACACCAGCTTCCTGCGCGTGGTGAACTTTCCCCCGCGCGGCATCGGAGCGCGCTCCCTGGAACAGCTGCAGGATGCTGCCCGTCTGACCGGCTGCTGCCTCAGTGATGCGGTCAGCGGACTGGGCGGCAAGGCCGGTATGAATTTTGGCGCCTTCCTGGCCAAAATCGAGGTGCTGCGCGAGCAAACGCAGGGCATGAAGCTCAAGGACGTCGTCGACCTGGTGCTGGACAAGAGTGGTTTGCTGGAGCACTACAAGGCCGATCGGGAAGGTGAAGACCGCGTCGAAAACTTGGAAGAACTGGTCAACGCCGCCGAGAGTTTTGTCTCGATCGAAGGCTTTGGCCGCGATGCGGTGGCGTTGCCGGGAGACAACTCGGCGGACTCCACCTCCGTGTTGACGCAGTCACCCGCGTCCCAGGGTCTGGACCTGAACCAGCCTGTAGGCGATGAGACTGCACCCGATTTCGAGGCGGGCGAAACCATTTCCCCACTGGCGGCCTTTTTGTCGCATGCGGCCCTGGAAGCAGGGGACAACCAGGCCCAGGCTGGGCAAGACGCCATTCAGCTCATGACGGTGCACTCCAGCAAGGGTCTGGAGTTTGACGGCGTCTTCATCACCGGCATGGAAGAGGGCCTGTTCCCGCACGAAAACTCTATGAACGACCGCGACGGCCTGGAGGAAGAGCGCCGCCTGATGTACGTGGCCATCACCCGCGCGCGCAAACGCCTGTACCTGAGCCACTCGCAAACCCGCATGCTGCACGGGCAGACGCGTTACAACCTCAAGAGCCGCTTCTTTGAAGAATTGCCCGAAGAAGCCTTGAAGTGGCTCACGCCCCGTTATGGCATGCCGGCGGCGCCTGGCATGGGCCGTCCCTGGGGCCAGACATTTGCTCCTAATTCAGGAGCTGCTCACGCATATTCCACGGTGGCTGGTGGCACATTTGGCAAGGAAGTGGCGCGCAAGGAAGAGCCTGCGCACGGCCTCAAGGTCAAACAAAAAGTGTTCCACGCCAAGTTTGGCGAAGGCACGGTGCTGACGCTGGAAGGCGTGGGCGACGACGCCCGCGCCCAGATCAACTTCCCGCGCCACGGCATCAAGTGGCTGGCGCTGAGCGTGGCCAAGCTGACGCCGCTGCCTTGATTTAAAACGCCTTGTGTTTGGGTGCGTTTGTGCCTGGACCTCGCGCCGAGTTTGAGGTTTGATAGAGGGAAGCTCTGGCGTCCACCGCGCGCAAGGTGGGCGGCGCAGCTTGCGGACTCCGGCTCACCTCGCGGGCGAACGTTTTTGGCGTGGCTGCTTCAGTTCGTGAACACCGTAGCTGGCGCGCCTGCTCTGTGGCAACCGCGAATGGAGCCTGCGCTCGCAAGCCGCACCACCCGCCTTCAGTGGCTGCGTGGTGAACCTGCAAGGGGGAACCAAATTGCCCATTACCTTTATCACCGCGATGCCGCAGTCTTCCCTTGCCGCTCCCACTACGCCCCTTGGGCAGGTGGATCGGGTGTCCGTTCGGCGGCCCCATTCGCGGTGGCTACAGAGTAGGCGACCCCACAGCCGTGTTAACGCTGCAATGCAGGCCTGCCAGAAAAGCCCGCCCGCGAGCGTGGGCCAGAGAAGGGATACCCGGTTCGCCTGCCCCGCCCACACGCAGGCACGAAAAAGCCGGAAAGTCAATACATTTGCTATCAAATAAGTAGCTGCTTGCGCATATTCCACAAGGGCTTACGGCACATTTGACCATCAATTGCCAGTGCCAGGAGGGCATCCTGCGCCAGGCCTTGTGTGGGGCTAAACTGGCGCTTGTCCCTGAAAACTGAAACATCCCACGGTCCAACTCCAATCCATGTCCGATATCACCATCTACCACAACCCGGCGTGCAGCGCCTCCCGTAACGCATTGGAGCTGATCCGCAGCACTGGCGCCGAGCCCGAAGTCATTGAGTACCTCAAGCATCCGCTAACCCAGCTGCAACTCCAGGAGCTGCTGCAAGCCATGGGCGTCGGTCCCCGCGAACTGCTGCGCCACAAAGGCCCATTGTTCGAGGAGTTGAACCTGGCGGATCCGAAATGGACCGATGCGCAGTTGCTGGACTTCATGGCCCAACACCCCGCCTTGATGAACCGTCCCGTGGTTGTCACACCCCTGGGCGCCAAGCTGTGCCGTCCGGCGGAAACCGTACTGGAGCTCTTGCCGAAGTCCTGATGCAGAGCAAAAGAAAAAGCCGCCGTGCTCCAGGCCCGGCGGCTTTTTTGTGGCTGGGTGCATGTGCCCCAGCCAATCAGCAGGACGCTTAGCTGCCGATCACCCCGCCATCAACCTTGGTGATGACGATGGTGGCCGAGCGGGGGCGTTTGCCAGCACCGTAGCCGGCGTTGGCGGGCCATTGGCTGGTGTACTTGGCGGGGTCGCCCACGTCGGCCATTTTGGTGCCTTCGCCGGGGTGCTGGATGTTGATGAACATCGCTTTGCCGTCCGGGGTCTCGCACAGGCCGGTGATTTCGCAGTCCTTGGGGCCGACCAGAAAGCGCTTGAGCATATCGGGGGTCTGGGCCTTGCCGACGTAGGTGTCGACCTGCTTGCTGCTGCCGTCCGGGCGTGGGTAGGACAGGGTTTTCTTGGCCCCATCGCCCACCTTGCCGGGGATGGCGGCGAGCAGCATGCAGTTGGTCTTGTCGGTGTAGGCACCGTCGTCGGTCTGGATCCAGCACAGGCCGGTGGCCTGGCTGAAGGCCAGGCCGTCGGGGGCGGACAGGTCGTTGTCGTCGGTCAGGTTGGAGAGGTTGATCTTGCCCTTGTCCGCGTCGGCTTCCGAGGCAAACAGATAGATGTCCCATTGGAACGCGGTGTCGGCCGGGTGCGCCTGGGCCACGCGGATGATGTGGCCGTGCACATTGCCCTTGTTTTCTTTGCTGCCCTTTTTGTCGGTGTAATAGCGCGGGTTGGCGGCGTCCACACCCATGTCGCCGTCCACGGTGCGCTTGCTGTTGTTGGTGAGGGACATGTAGAACTCGCCGTTGCGCGGGTTGATGCCACCCCACTCGGGGCGGTCCATCTTGGTGGCGTTCACGGCGTCGGCGGCCAGGCGGGTGAAGATGGCCACATCGGCGTCGGACTTGAACTCGAAGTCAGGGTTGGCGGCAATGACGGGGTTGTTCATGGACAGCTCGATCCACTGGCCGGTGCCGTCGTCCTTGAAGCTGGCGGCAAACAAGGTGCCCTGGTCCAGGTACTTGTCGCCAATGGCCAGGCGGTTGGCGGAATTGGCGTCGGCCGCGTCCCACTTGGCGGCGGACACGTACTTGTACATGTACTCGCCGCGTGAATCGTCACCCATGTAGGCCACGATGGGCTGACCCGCCACCGCCTTGGCAAAACTCACGCTTTCGTGGGCGAAACGGCCCAGGCCGGTGCGTTTGCGCACTGCCAGCTGGGTGTCGTAGGCATCCATTTCGACCACGTAGCCAAAGGTGTTCATTTCGTTGCGGTAGTCGGCACTGGCGCTGGCACCCAGCGCGCCGTTGTTCCAGCGCACATATTGGTCGGCGCTACCGGCGCTTTCCCAGCCGTGGCGGCTGGCTGCACCGGCCTTGCGGCCATAACGGACCAGGGCGGCCACGGACTTGTCTTTTTTGCCACGGCGCTCATCGTCCTTGGCGTCACGGTGGAAGTAGCCATACCAGTTCTCCTCGCCCGAAACAAAGGTGCCCCAAGGGGTTTTGCCGGTGCCGCAGTTGTTCAGCGTGCCGCGGGCCTTGGTGGCGTCCGGGCTGAAGCGGGTGACCAGGTGCGCGCTGCCCTTGGCCGGCCCGCTGATGCGCACTTCGGTCATGCTGGTGACGCGGCGGTTGAAAGCGGAGCCGGGGCGGTAGTTCCACTGGCCCGCTGTCGCGGCGATCTCGACGACTGACAGGCCATGGATGGCGAGTTCCTTGTCCACTTCCGCAGCCGCGCGGGGCAGGGTGGAGCCGCCGCCCTGGGCGTGGATGAAGAAGGAGCTGAGTTTTTCGTCGGTGGTGGCCTCATGGTTCATGGCCAGCAGGGCGCGGGTGGTGGCGCTGCTGGAGGGCCGACCCTGGGCGTCCAGGCCGAAGTACTCCATGCCGTCATGGTGGTCACCGGCACGGTTGTCCCAGTCGGTGTCGCTGCCATCGTTTTTGAAGGCAGCGGTGGAGGCTTTCAAAGGGTCGCCCAGCGCGTAAATGACCTGTGCCTGGTAGCCCGCAGGCACCACGATCTTGTCGGCCAGGCTTTTGCCCACTGCCACAAATCCCATGGCGCTCAGGGGGGCCGCCATGGTTGCAGATCCTGCAGCACCGGCCATGCCGCCGGTGCTGGCGCAGCCGGTCAAGGCTGCGCCACCGAACACGGAGGTGGCGGCGGCGCCGACGGTTCCCAGCAGCAGGCGACGGCGGCTCAGGCGGGCGGCCAGCACGGCGTCGAATTCGGGGCTGGCGCTGGTGTTGGATTCTTCGTTGTTGAAGCGGAAGTCGGGGCTGTTCGGGATTCTGTTTTTCATGGTCAGAGCTTGCAGGCAGGTGGAAAACCCATAGCATGGCGCATGCCTGTGACAGTCCTATGACACCCCAATGGCAAAAAAAAACCCGGTCAGAGCCGGGGTGGGGAGGGTGGCACGCTTTCCTGCCTTGTGGTCAGGGGTAGCTTTGAACCTCTTTGCCGCCTTTTTTTCCGGAAATCTGCCACGCCGTGCGCTGGTTGGCCAGGCGGGCCAGGTATTCCAGTTCCTGGTCGGTGTGGTTGATGGCTTTTGCGGGTGTCAATGAGTGGCCGTCTTTGGGGCTCACCTCACCCCAGTAGGCCTGGTGGTACTCGGACACGCTGGTGGTTTTGTCCCTGCCTGCGGTCATGTCCACGGTGCCATAGCAGTTGCAAAAATAGCTGCGCCCGCCCTGGTCGGCAAAAATCTCGGTGTACACCCCCGTGCCGCGAATGCCTGCGGTCATGGTGGGCGTGACGATTTGGCGGTTGCTGCCCTTGCCCCACACACTGGCCACCGCGCCGGTGATCAGGCGCAGCACGCTTACGGCATTGAGGGTGGCACCGCGTTCTACCGTCAAATTGGAGTTTTGGCGTACGTGGAAAGAGGCGTTTCCAATCACAAAAATGAGAATGGACTGGGGGCCGGTCATGATCTCATCACCGGTCTGGATGGCTTGCTGGGGCGACAAACGCTTGCCGTTGACGGTGGCATCGCCAATGAGTTGCACGACGTTGCTGCGGTTTTGCGCCTGGGCCGCTTCAAAGCCCCCCAAGGCGGTCCAGGCTGCCGCGGCTTGCAGGAAGCCGCGGCGCTGGAACCACATAACTTCCTGTTCACTGCGGCCTTGCAAAGTGTGCTGCGTCATGGGTTTTCTCCTGAAGGGGCCTCGAAGCTATCACGAAACGTGAAATAGATGGACGTGAAGAACATGGCGGCCATCAGCATGGCCGCGGGAAACAGGGTGGCCGTCACCAGTCCGGTGCTGCCCAGGAGGGCCGCGATGCTGGTCACCACCATGCCCATGAACAAAAAGGCCCCCATCCAGACCAATCCATACACCGTGAAGGCCCAAAAATTGCGCAGGCAGGCCACCAGGCTGAAAAACAGGCTTTTCACCGGGGAAATACCATGCCAGAACACCAGCGCCGGCGCATGCCAGAACAGCAGCGACAGCGGCATGTACAGGGCCATGGCCACCAACATGGCCAGCTGAAAATCGCCTTCTTGCAGCAACTCGGGCGTCATGACGCCGCCGACCAGGTACAGCTTGGCAAATTTGCCCCCGTCGATCAAGGCCGACAGGCCCAGCACCAGCAAAAATCCGGCGGCATACAGGGCGCCCAGGACCAGCATGGCGCGCATTTGCTGGCGCCCCGCACGAAAGGCACTGGCCAGGACAGCGGGCATGGGAAATTTTCCCTTGCCGACTTCCTTGGTGGCCGCCATCAGGCCCAGGGTGGCGCTGGGCAGCAGCGCCAGCGCCAATGCACTGCCCAGCACCGGCACGATGTTCAGCACCGACATCACCGCCATGAACAGGAAAAACAGGCCCGAGAGCGCCAAGGGCTGCCGGAAAAAAGTCTGAATCCCCAGCTTGACCCATTGGGCACCCTGGCGGGCCGGGAGGATTTGGAGTTTCATGCGGTGGCGCTGGTGAGAGCGTCCAGGGTTAAGGGGTGGCGCATGCGCTGGCGCAGCACCCGTTCGAAATGGGTGGGGTCGTGGGCCTGGAGCATGGACGCTTCGCGTGGCAGGTGCAAGTCCCACAGACGCGAAATCCAGAAGCGCAGCGCACCGGCACGGGCCATGGCGGGCAACAGGTCGCGCTCTTGCGGCTGCAGGGGGCGCACCTGGGCGTAGGCTTCCAGGAAAGCCGTGGCCCGCTGCGGGTCGGACGCACCGGTGGCCAGGTCAATACACCAGTCGTTCAGGCACACGGCAATGTCAAAAACCCAGGCGTCGGTGCCGGCAAAATAGAAGTCAAAAAAACCCGCCAGCCGGGGCTGCTGCGGTGCGTCCGCCGGGGTTTCGAACATGACGTTGTCACGGAACAGGTCCGCGTGGATGGGGCCACGGGGCAGGGCGCCATAGGTGGACAGCGTGGCCACGTGGTTTTGGTAGGCCAGCTCGCTTTGCAGCAGGGCGGCCTGCTCGGGTTCCAGGTGCGGCAGTACCACCGGTGCGGTTTCGTTCCACCAGGGCAAGGCGCGCAAATTGGGCTGCTGCATGGCGAAATCGACTCCGGCCAGGTGCATTCTGGCCAGCATGTCGCCCACCAGGGCGCAGTGGACGGGGGTGGGGCGGAGTTCGCTTTTGCCACGCAAACGGTTGACCACGGCAGCCGGCTTGCCATTCAGGCTGTGCAAGACATCCCCATCTTTATCGGTGGCCGGGTCGGGCACCGGAATGCCCTTGTAGGCCAGATGCTTCATGAGCCGCAGGTAAAACGGCAACTCTTGCGGCGTGAGGCGCTCAAACAGGGTCAGCACATAGGCGGCCTGGTCGGTGGTGACAAAATAATTGGTGTTCTCAATGCCGCCCGAGCAGCCCTCCAGGGTTTTGAGGGTGCCCAGTTTCAGGGATTGGAGGAGCTTGCTGGCCTCGGCAAACGAGACCTCTGTGTAAACCGCCATGGTCAGCCCACCGAAAATTCAGAGAGGGAAGGGACCGGATCGGTGGCGTTGGACGGGGAAAAAGGGGTAGAGGCGCTGCGCATGGACCGATTGTAGAACGGCCGCCCTTGCACAAGGGGGTGCCCGGCGCAGGCAAAATGCCTGCCATGCAAGATTCCAAAAAAACCCTTTTGCTGGTGGACGGTTCCAGCTACCTGTACCGGGCCTTTTTCGCCGGGGGCGGTGACATGAGCACCACCTTGCCGGATGGCACCGTACAAAAGACCGGCGCGATCCGCATCCTGGTCAACATGATGCAGTCCCTGCGCAAGGAGTATCCCGCCCACTACGTGGCCTGTGTGTTTGACGCCAAGGGTCCCACCTTCCGGGACGCCATTTACCCGCAGTACAAGGCGCACCGCGACCCCATGCCGGACGATTTGCGCAGCCAGATCGCGCCCATCCACGAGGTGGTGCGCCTGCTGGGCTGGCCGGTGCTGGACGTGCCGGGGGTGGAGGCCGACGACGTGATCGGCACGCTGGCGGTGGCTGCCGCGAGCCAGGGTATTGAGGTCATTGTCAGCAGCGGCGACAAGGATTTGGCCCAGTTGGTCAATGAACACATCACCATCATCGACACCATGAACGGCCGACGCCGCGACCTGGCCGGGGTGGAAGCCGAGTTTGGCGTGCCCGCCCGCCTGATGCTGGACTACCAGACCCTGGTGGGCGACACCGTGGATAACGTGCCGGGCGTGGCCAAGGTCGGCCCCAAGACGGCGGTGAAGTGGCTGCAGGAATACGGCTCGCTGCAGGGCGTGGTGGACAACGCCGCCCACATCAAGGGCGTGGTCGGCGAAAACTTGCGCCAGGCCTTGGGCTGGCTTCCAACTGGCCGCTCGCTGCTGACCATCAAGACCGACTGCGATCTGGATGGCTGGGTGCCGGGTCTGCCTGCTATGGATTCGATAGCTGCTTGCGCACAGGATACGGGGGCTCTGCGCATTTTTTGCGAGAAATACGGCTTCAAGGGCCTGGCTAAATCGCTGGAGGCACAGGCGGCGAACGGAAATGGAATTCCAGGAAATGGGGTCGGATCCACGCAGCGCAGCGGAGCTGGCTCTGACCCCAATTCCGGGCGAGCGCAAACGACTTCGCCAGGGCTTTTCGATGAACCCGCCGCCGAGGCCGCCGCTTCGCGCGCCAGCAAGCTGGCCTGCGACACCATCCTGGGCTGGGAGCAATTCGACACCTGGCTGGCCAAGCTGCAAACCGCCGAACTGGTGGCGCTGGACACCGAAACCACCTCCATCGATGAAATGCGCGCCGAAATCGTTGGCATCTCCTTCAGTGTGGAGCCGGGCCAGGCCGCCTATATCCCGGTGGCGCACCGCTACCCCGGTGCGCCCGAGCAGTTGAACCGCGAAGAGGTGCTGGCCAAACTCAAACCCTGGCTGGAAAACCCGGTGGCCAAGAAACTCGGTCAGCATATCAAGTACGACCGCCATGTGTTCGCCAACCACGGCATTGAGGTGCAGGGGTATGCGCACGACACCATGCTGCAAAGTTATGTGCTGGAAGCGCATATGCCGCACGGGCTCTCCAGCCTGGCCCAGCGGCACCTGGGGCGCAGCGGCATCAGCTTTGAAGACCTGTGCGGCAAGGGCGCCAGCCAGATTTGTTTTGACCAGGTGGAGATTGCCCAAGCCGCCGAATATTCGTGCGAAGACGCCGACCAGACGCTGGACGTGCACCGCGTGTTATGGCCGCAGTTGCAATCCAACGACAAACTGAAGTTCATTTACGAACTGGAAATCGCCAGCAGCGAAACCCTGTACCGCATCGAGCGCAACGGCGTGCTGATCGACGCGCCCACCCTGGCGGCGCAAAGCCATGCGCTGGGCCAGCGCATCCTGCAACTGGAAACCGAGGCGTTCGAGATTGCAGGCCAGCCTTTCAATCTGAGTAGTCCCAAGCAATTGGGCGAAATTTTCTTTGACAAGCTCGGCATGCCCGTGGTCAAGAAGACCGCCAGTGGCGCCCGCAGCACCGACGAAGAAGTACTGGAAAAACTGGCCGAGGACTACCCGCTGCCCGCCAAGCTGCTGGAGCACCGCGGGCTGGCCAAGCTCAAGGGCACCTACACCGACAAGCTGGCCCAGCTGGCCAATCCCCGCACGGGGCGCGTGCATACGCACTACGCGCAGGCCGTGGCGGTGACCGGGCGCTTGAGCAGCAACGACCCCAACCTGCAAAACATCCCGATCCGTACCCCCGAAGGCCGTCGCGTGCGCGAGGCTTTTGTGGCGCCTGCGGGCTCGGTGATTGCCAGCGCCGATTACAGCCAGATCGAGCTGCGCATCATGGCCCACATCAGCGACGACGCTGCGCTGTTGCGGGCCTTCCACGAGGGGCTGGATGTGCACCGGGCCACGGCTGCCGAGGTGTTTGGCGTGGCGCTGGAGCAGGTGAGCAGCGAACAGCGCCGTTACGCCAAGGTCATCAACTTCGGCCTGATTTACGGCATGAGCGCCTACGGCCTGGCGCGCAATCTCGGTATCGACAACACGGCGGCCAAAAATTACATCGCCCGCTACTTTGAGCGTTATCCGGGGGTGAAACGCTTTATGGAAACCACGCGCGCGCTGGCGAGAGAACAGGGTTATGTGGAGACCGTGTTTGGCCGGCGCCTGCAGCTGGCCGGAATTACGACCGCCAAGGGCGCCCAGCTGGCGGGCCTGGAACGCGCCGCCATCAACGCCCCCATGCAGGGCACGGCGGCCGACCTCATCAAGCTCAGCATGGTCAAGGTACAGCAGGTGCTGGACGCCGAGCACCGAGGCACCAAAATGATCATGCAGGTGCACGATGAACTGGTGTTTGAAGTGCCTGAAAACGAGGTGGACTGGCTCAAAACCGAAATTCCGCGCCTGATGGCCGGGGTCGCCGAGCTCAAAGTGCCTTTGCTGGCCGAGGTCGGGGTGGGGCCAAACTGGGACCAGGCGCATTGAGGCGCCGATGCATGGGGGCGGGCACGGCGGCGCCCCTGTGGCTTGGAGCAGCATTTGTGCGTCACAATGCTGCCTCTTTGAAAAATATTGGTTAAATAGGGCTCTAGCCCGCACAGAATATGCGTAAACAGCTATGATTTTAATAGCAATCGTGATCGGAACCCTGGCCGCGGGTATTGGCAGCGTGTGGCTGGCCGCCGCCCTGAGCTTTGGCGTATTGGCCCGTTACACCCAGCACATGCTGAGTCTGGCGGCCGGTGCCTTGTTGGCCACCGCCTTCATGCATTTGCTGCCCGAAGCGTTTGAAA